>WNFR01000202.1_pt1 | contig 69803 bp, 53 predicted proteins | sample 5400221 | NCBI WGS metagenome assembly WNFR01 (sample SAMN13153357, study PRJNA577476) | soil metagenome | isolation source: 40 cm soil under Madrone tree | place: USA:California | collected 2016-06-14
CTCAAACGCTCCGGAATGTTCTGGACCGTTCGCGGCGCCAATGCGATCATCGCCGTCCGTTGCTGCCGTCACAGCCGTGAATTCGACGACTATTGGGAGTCCCGCCGGGCATGATTGCCCATTCCGGGTCGCGCACCCAGTACCGAAATACCGAAATACCGAGCTAGTGGGTCAGTTTGGTTTCTTGACGTGGTTCATATCGTACAGCCAGCGTCGCAAACTCTTGGGCAAAAATTTAGCTTCAGAAGATCCTTGCAATAGGAGGGTAACCCGAAAGGCGGTACCAACAACTACGGCGAGCAAGCAGCCCAAACAAGTGAGGATAACAGGGAGCTGTGGTAACTTGACTATAAGCCCTCCACGGTTAAAGCGTACTCCGCGGCAAGCCGAAGCTCAAGCAAAAATGCCCTTTACGTTAATCCATCAATAACTTCGCCACCTATGTACCGGACCCTTGAGATTAGCAGCTCGAAACTCTACCACTACTGATACGAAAAATTACGCGGGCCATAGGCACGTTTTAATGATTACGCGACGATTGAGACCATCCCGAGGACATGAAGACCCAGCGCACGGTCGCCTGCGACTTTCACCTGAGAAAGCGCGGACTCACGGTCGATGCCCTTGGTGAAGATGCGCCAGGCGATTTCCTGGGGAATGCTTGTCTCAGAAGCTTTCTGGCCGAACGGCTCGTCGACGAGCTGCCACGTTTCTTCAGCGCGATACAAATACCAGCTGCCTCCGCATTCACCGGAAACGTTGATCTGAACGTAGGTTCCGGGCTTTGCCGAAACGGCGCAATACGTGAACGGCAGTGCCCGCAAAAAGCAATCCAAAACGGGATAGTAGAGTTCGCGGGTCATGGTACCCGGCTTGTCCACAGCCAGCCGGATCTGCTGCTGGTGGTGCCACCGTTCCGTGAATTCCCGGGCGGTGTCGAACCAGTTTGCGGATTTGTCTTCACCTGCCCAGTTGACACCGAGAGGGGCTTGAGCATGAGGGTCCCTGGCAGCGTGATACTCCGCGAGTAAGTTGGTTGCGACTTCCATCAGGGAAATCAAGACAGCCGGACTCAGCCGCCGATAAAGACTGACGCCTTCCTCATTCAGGCGGTTGATGAAGGCCGCCAAATCAGCGGGTGAGTCAATTCTTGGACTTTCGGCCACGTAGCTGTCGCGGCCGATGGAAATTCCACGCAACGGAGTGTCCAGCAAGTGTGCCGCAACGTCCTTGACCTTCCACTTCGGAGAAACCGTCTGTTTTTCCCAGTCCTCGGGCGCAAGGGAGCGAAGAAGTTCGATCAGCATTCCGTCGAGTTTTGGAAAAAGGTGTGCGGTGAGGATGGGCTTCAACGGCTCGATTTGGCGATCCATCGAATGCTACGCGCAGACGACTTCCGTCGGCCGAGGGAACTCCTGCGAGAACCAAAACGAATACGGGGTTGCGCCATGCGTTTGGTAATGCTCCAACCGCTCGCGGCCCTCGGCAACGGTGGGGATGTGGCCATCGGGAATCCACCATAAGCAGTAATGGGGCTTGTCCATCTTTACGAACCACTTCGCACGGTCGCGGAATACCTTCATGTGATCCGACTTGTAGGCGTAATCGCGCAACGCCTCAAGGGACTCCCACACCGACATGTTGACCATAATGGAGGGGTCATCGTTATAGGCGATGTCCGTGGCATTCCCCGATTCCGACTGGAGCCGCCACACAAAGCCCGGAGCCTTGTCCCCGATGGCATTGATGGGCGCAAGCTGCACGACAAATTCCGCGATCTTCGGATCGTCGAGCGGAGCAATCAGGCGTCCAATATTGATCTGCGCAAGATGGTAGTTCATGGCGGACCCCGTGAGACTCCTTCTCAGAGACGCTTCAGAAGTTGAAACGGTAGCACAGGATGTTCCGCCTGACGAAGTGGCGCATGGAGAGGGAGAACATGCTTAGGCACGGAAGAGTGGCGGCGTGGATTAAAAGCGGAAGAGATAGGAGACTTTGACGAAAATCTGGCGGCCATCATTCAAGAAGCGATTGGGAATGTGGAGGAGATTGCCGTTGGGATCCTGGCTGAGGCTGGGATCGAGATTCTGCAGGTTGCTGTTGTAACCAACGTAGATGGCGGTGCCAGGATGGAGAAGGTAGGTGAAGAGCAGATCGGCATTGAAGTTTTTGGTCGTTTGGAGCGAAGTGAGATTCGGGTTGGCAAGGACTGCCGCATACTGGCCGATGAAGCGAAGAGAGAATTCGCGCGTGAACTGATAGTTCCACTTGGAACGGATGATGTGATTATCGAAGATGCCGGCACCCCGGTTCAGGCCGCGAAGGCGGGTGAGCAGGTAAGTGTTGTCCACGGTGAGTTTTCCCGTGGGGCGCACGGTGAGATAAATCTGCGCGTAGCTGGAGTTTGCGAGGAAGGGACGGCTAAATATGAGAGGTGCAGAGGCGGCGTCGAAGTTGGTGTCCGTGCCCCAGCCAATCTCGCCGTTCAGGGTGACCTGCTTGAAGAAACCTGACTGGAAGAAGAATCCGGTATGACGGTGAGGGTAGTCGCGGTTGCCCGGGAGCGCGCTGAAGTCAACGGGGCGAAGACGCTCATGGCCGAGATTGCCGAAGAAGCCGAGAAATGTCTGGCGCTGAAACTGGAAACGGTAATTGGCGTTGGCAAACCATTCGAGACGCGTGCCCTTGTGGTCCCAATTGTTGATGGTGAATAGGCTAGGGCCATGCCAAACCACGCGCTTGCCTTCTGGACGAAAGCGGTAGAGAGCGAACTGGCTGAATCGGCGAATGTCGGGGCGGCGAAAGAAACCGGTTTCCGTCTGGAATCCCTCCGAAGTGTCCTGATACAAAGCGTTGTATTCCACCTTGCGCGTGCTGTGCTCGACGTATTCCCAAAAGTCAGGCCCGCCCTTGTGTGTACCGCTGTTGAAATCGGTGGAGCTGACGAGCGCTTGCACCGTGGCGTACCAAGTGGGACTGAAAGTGATCTTTGCGTCGATGCCGCCGACGCGGTTGGACGCGACGATGCAGCGATTATCGGTGCAGGCGGTGTTGGGCACAGTAGCAAGCTCGCGGTCGGTATAGATGAGACCGATGGTGGATTGTTTGCCGATATTGTGATTCACGCGAAGCACACCGAAATAGGCTTTGGCGCCCGAGAGAGGGTCAGCCGAAGCAGCGGAGTCACCCGGAGATTTATCGTCCGCGAAGAAAGCGCCGAGGGACCAGGGACCGCGTTTGCCGGTGAGGCGTAAGCCATAATCGGGATCGGCGATGCGGCGAGTAAAGACAAGATTTATGGGAGTGGCGAAGTAGCTTGCATTTTCGAGAAAGAATGGACGCTTCTCCGGAAAGAAAACTTCGAAGCGCTGATTGACGGTGACTTGAGGCTCGTCGGATTCGACCTGGGCAAAATCAGGGCGCAAAGTGGCGTCGAAGACCAGGGCATCCTTGATGACGATTTTGGAATCGAGGCCGGCGCGCGGTTCGAAGCTCTTGCCGTTAAACTGGGGCGCGCCGCCGGGACGATCGTCGAGGCTGCGGAACGAGCGCAGAGAACCATAGGGAACAAACTGGATGTTGCGGCCGGGAGAGATTTCTCTGAGTCCATCGGCATACGTTTCCTGAGTGAGCCAGCCCTGCGTATTGCTGCTGATGTGCGGGTAGAAGGAGAATTCGTAGTTGCGTCGGATGTCGCGCTCAAAGAAGATGCCCCAGGTCTGCTCCGGATTACGGGGAAAGCGGAGCGAACGGAACGGAATTTCGAACCAGACCACAAAGCCCTGAGAAGTGATCTTGCCTTGTGAATTCCAGAGCATGTCGTAGGAATAGTCCGGCTCCTGAAAATCGTTCCAGATGCCGTCCTGCTGGACCCCGAGCGGATTCACGTAAAAAAAGAGGCCGTTTTTGCGGTCGCTGAAGGTATCCAGGACGAAGCCGAACTGATCGTCGTCATTGATCTGCTCGCGCCGGACCAGGTGAGCGCGAATTTTGCCCGGTTCGGAATCAAAGCAAACGCAAACGACATAGAGATTGTGATTGGTATAGCCGAGATAGACCTCGGTTTTCTGAGAGATGGGAGAGCCGTCTTTGGGATCTCGTTGGATAAAGCCTTCGACTTTGAGCATCTTGCCGGCGAAGGCATCTGAGGGCTGCATCGTAAGAAAGTCGGCGATGACCGGGCGGTTTTCCAAGTGGGGGATGTGGAGATTCGTCAAAAGGACAGAATCCTTGGGAGGAGGATCTGCCAAGGCCGGAAGATAAGGCCCCAGAAGGGGGAGAAGAATCAGCCGCAGCACCCAAGAATGCTTGCTGAACGCGGAATGGGGCACTGCGAGCCTCCATGAGTGTGTCTCAGCTAAATAGGTCGGTCAGGGAATAGTCGGAAGACGCACCCGGTCTTGAAACTCCTGAGTGTATTGACGACGGCGGGGGTACAAGAGTTAGCTGTGCCAAACCGCGATTCTGTCTCATTTTGATCGAGGAGTCCGGCACTTCGAGAGTGCGCTAGAAGTCGAAACGGTAGCCGAGAATCACTTTGGCGATCAAGTGATCGGTCAAGCGAGTCACGCCCACACCCAACCCAAAATTGCTTCCCGGGAAGATGCAAATTAACCTTCGGTTTATCTTTCCCGTGCTATTCTCGATGGCTTTGGATGACTTCATTGACGACGAATTGCTGCATGAAAGCAGTGACCAGACTGGTTGCATTGTGGTTGTGCATGCCCGTTGCACTGGTGTGCGGCCAGAAACTCAGGAATGCGTCCAAGGTGGACGCCGACGCCGGCAAGCAAATCTTTAAGTCAGCGTGCGCGGCCTGCCATGGCCCGGACGGCAGAGGAACGCCGAAGACAGTCAGCGGATTCGAGCCGCCTCGGACCTTCCCCGATTTCACGAAATGCGACCAAACGACACCCGAACCGAACAGCGCTTGGAAAGATGTAATCACGCACGGCGGGCCATCACGCGGTTTCACGGAGATTATGCCTTCCTTTGGGGAAGCGCTAACCTCAGAGCAAATCGACAACGTCATCGAATACGTGCGCGGCTTTTGCCGAAATCCGCACTGGGCGCGTGGAGAGCTGAATCTGCCGCTCGCGCAGGCTACAGAGAAGGCATACCCCGAAGACGAGGTGATTCTTCGGACGGCGGTTAACGCGCGGGGAGCGCCTGGAGTCGCGAATGAAATTGTTTACGAGCAGCGCTTCGGAGTGAAAAACCAAATCGAGGTGTCGGTCCCGCTGACGTTTCGAGATCAGAACCACATGTGGTTCGGCGGCGTGGGCGATACCGTGCTGGGCCTAAAGCGCGAGATATTCTCGAGCCTGCGTTCGGGATCCATTATGAGCCTGCATGGAGAGGTCATCGCGCCAACCGGCAACCGGCTCAGAGGTTTGGGAACCGGCACGACGACGTTCGGGATGTTTGGCACATTTGGGCAGCTTCTTCCCACAAATACTTTCGTGCAGTTTCAAGGCGGAGCCGATTTACCGGTGCACACTGAGCTTGCACCGAAGTCAGTGTTTTGGCACACCGCCGTCGGCCAAAGTTTCGTGCAGAACCACGGACTGGGCCGGCTGTGGTCGCCAATGGTCGAATTTCTGGGTGACCGGGAGCTAACCACTGGAGCGAAGACCAATTGGGACGTGCTTCCGGAAATGCAGGTTACCATCAGCAGGAGGCAGCACATCCGCGCAAATCTGGGCGTTCGAGTACCGGCAAGTAACACCGCTGGTAGGCCCGTGCAGGTGGTGTTCTATATTCTTTGGGATTGGGCTGACGGAAGGCTGAACGAGGGTTGGTGATGGGAAGAAAGGTCGGCTATCCGTTTATTGTTCCCGTCCTTCTGCTGGGTTTGCTGGCATGGTCGCCAAAATTGATGAGTGGCGGCAAACAAAGCACCCAAGGGTCTACGACTGCAAAACCAGGTTTTCAGACCTCCGACCGCTGCGTGGCTTGTCACAATGGACTCACGACTCCCTCGGGTGAGGACATCTCCATCGGCTTCGATTGGCGTTCCAGCATGATGGCTAATTCTTCGCGCGACCCTTACTGGCAGGGGAGCGTCCGGCGCGAAACGATCGATCATCCAGAATCAAAAGCGGCGATCGAGGACGAGTGTTCCGTCTGCCATATGCCCATCAGCCGCTACGAGGCCAAGTTGCAAGGCGTACGGGGCGAAGTGTTCTCCCATCTTCCTTTTGACCAGGAGAACAAAGACAACGCCCAGGCCGAAGATGGCGTGTCCTGTTCGATATGCCACCAAATCTCAAAGGAAAAACTCGGAACGCGGGAGAGTTTCAACGGCGGGTTTGTTATCAACCCGCCCTCTTCCAAGGACGAGCATCCGGAATACGGTCCGTTTGCGATTTCCCCTGGCCATCAGCGCATCATGCGCAGCTCTTCGGGAGGGTTCCGTCCCACGGAAGCGGCGCATATCCGGGACTCCGCAATGTGCGGCACGTGCCATACGCTCATAACCCGGGCTTTGGGCGCTGACGGCAAGGAGATCGGCTCTCTTCCGGAGCAAATGCCTTACCTGGAATGGCTGCACAGCGACTATCCGAGCAAGAGCACCTGCCAATCGTGTCACATGCCGGAAGTCCATGGACAGGTGTCGATCAGCGCAGTTCTAGGCGTGCCCCGAGAGGGCATGCGGCGGCATACGTTTGTTGCTGCGAATTTTTTTATGCTGAAAATGCTGAATCTTTACCGTAACGATCTCAGTGTCACAGCGCTGCCTTCGGAAATGACGACGGCAGTCGAAAAGACCGTTGCTTTCCTTCAGTCCGAGTCGGCTCGCGTCAGCATTCGTAAAATTGACGTGATCCCCAGCCGCCTTACGGTGGATGTGTTCGTAGAAAATTTAACCGGGCACAAACTCCCTACCGCTTACCCGTCCCGTCGCGCATGGCTCCATTTCGTGGTTCGCGATCGCAACGAACGGAAGGTCTTTGAATCAGGTGCTCTCAAGGCCGATGGCTCAATCGATGGGAACGACAACGACGGCGACCCCAAGCGTTTCGAACCACACTATCGCGAGATCACCAGCAGCGATCAGGTACAAATCTATGAACCGATTTTGGGTGACGCATCTGGCCGGGTAACCACGGGCCTTCTCTCGGCAGTCGGATACCTCAAGGACAATCGCCTGCTGCCCACCGGCTTCCGGAAGGAAACCGCAGAAAAAGACATTGCCGTTGTTGGCGAAGCCGAGCAGGACCCCAACTTTACCGACTCAGGAAGCCTGGTGCGGTACTCCGTCCCGGTCGGCGACGCACAGGGCCCGTTTCACGTCGAGGCCGAGCTGTGGTATCAGCCCATCGGCTTTCGCTGGGCACACAATCTGAGCGCATATGAAGCTGCGGAGCCTAGCCGCTTCGTTCACTATTACGATTCCATGTCCTCGAGCACCGCGATTGTTCTGGCTCGGGCGGAAGCGAAAAATTGAGACTTTCACCCCTGAAAGCTCCCCAGAGCAGCTCAGTCTTACATCTCGGCAAACTGGAATAAACGCGCGAATCAAGCGTGCGGGTGCGCCTTGTCGTAAATGTCCATCAGCTGGCGGATGGAGGCGTGAGTATATTTCTGCGTGGTGGAGAGTGACTGGTGTCCGAGAAGTTCCTGAATGGCGCGAAGATCGGCCCCGTCGGCGAGCAGATGCGTTGCGAAGGCGTGACGCAATGAATGCGGGTGCAAGTCCCAGTTGACGTTGGCCATGCCAACGTATTTCTTGACGATGCGCCCTACGGAGCGCTGCGTGAGGCGGCGGCCCGAATAATTGAGGAACACCGCTTCAGCGTGCGGCCCCCGCCTGGCGCTCGACCGATGCGTTTGCTCCAGAAGCTGTTCGCGCAGAGGCCAGTATTTTTCCAGCGCTTCCTCGGCCTTAGCTCCGTAAGGAACGATGCGTTCCTTGTTGCCCTTGCCGCGGACACGGAGCATGCGTTCCTTTTGCTCCATGTCGGCAAGATTGAGGCCGGTGAGTTCGCTGACGCGCAATCCCGCGGCGTAAAGAAGTTCCAGGAGCGCCCGGTCGCGGCGAAGGAACAAGCCTTCCCCGGCTGGCACGTTACGATTCCGCTTGGCTGGCGGATTCACGGTGGAAGCCGGCGCAAGCAATAGGCCTTTTTGGGAAGTTGCCCGGCCGCCGAACGCATCTACTTCCGCCCCACCCAGCCCATTTAGGAATCCGTTCATCTCTTCCGCGGACAGCACCGACGGGATGCGCTTCGGCAACTTCGGCGTGGGAACGAGACGCGCGGGGTTTTCCTTCAAACGGCCTCCGCGCACGCAGTACTTGAAGAACGAGCGCAGGGCCGCCAGTTTCCGCGCGATGGAGCTTTTCGCGAGGCCGTGATCGTGGAGATGCGCGACAAATTCACGAATCATGTGGTGGGTGACGCCCGTGAGTGCAGGCGGCCGGGCCCCGGGCGGCGATAGATAAGCGAGAAATTGTTCGAGATCCCTTCGGTAGTTCAGAATCGTATGCGGCGAGGAATTCTTCACCGACTGAAGGTATTCGAGATACTTCGCAATCGCTTCATTCATTCGCAGCTACAGCTCCGGGGGAGAGACCCAAGTACAGTATAGGCGCGGACAAATCCGCGGAAAGCGAAATCACGGCACTGTTTCTTGAAATGTAGGTGGGTCAGAACTTGGCTGCCACGGGTACCGGAGCTTCCTCCGGCTGTGCTTGCGGCTGGGCCTCCGGGACAAGCTTCTCCCAATCACATCCTTCTTTGAGGCAGGCGTGTACGGTGCCGATCTTGGTGCGCTTCTCGACGATGAACGGCGCGCCGCACTTCGGGCAGGGTTCGGCGATGGGCATGTGCGGCGTTGTGAAATCGCAATCCGGGTAACGCGAGCATCCGTAGAACACGCGCGGGCGGCCACGGCCGCCTTTGCCGGCGCTGCCGCGGCGCACGAATTCGCCTTCGTTGCATTTCGGGCATTTGATGCCCATGGTGATCGGCCGCGTGTACTTGCACTTCGGATAGCCGGAGCAACCGATGAATTCGCCGAAGCGGCCGCTTTTCTTCACCAGATTTTTGCCGCACAACGTACACAGTTCAGCGAGAGGCTCATCAGGTTGGTGCGCAATACGCGTGCCCTGGACAAGGCGGCGCGTGGTCTTGCAGTCCGGGTAGCCGGTGCAGGCGAGGAAGGTTCCGAAGCGGCCGCGCTTGATGGCCATCTCCTTGCCGCAATTGTCGCAATACTCGATTTTGGGTTCGCCGCTGGTCTCTTCGGGAAGTTCCGGCGAGAGGTCTTGAATGAAATCGCATTCGGGGTAGCGCGAACAGCCCAGGAAGAAACCGTGCCGGCTGATGCGCTCGAGCAATTCGCCCTGGCCGCACTTTTCGCACTTTTTCCCCGTGGGGATGCCGGCCTTGTAGGAAAGCATCTCGTCGCCGGCCTTGTCGAGGTCAATGACGAATTTTTCCCAGAACTCTTTGACGGCTTCGCGCCAGGGCAGCTTGCCTTCCTCGATTTCGTCGAGTTCCTCTTCGAGCCGCGCGGTAAACGTGACGTCGAAAATGTCTTCGAAACTCTTGATCAGCAGCACGCTGACACGCTCACCCAGCATCGTGGGCGAGAATCGCCCCTGGTCCTTGGTGACGTATTCGCGTTCGACGATGGTTGAAATGATCGAAGCATAAGTCGAGGGCCGCCCGATGCCGTCTTCTTCGAGCTCCTTCACCAGCGTCGCATCGTTGAACCGCGGCGGCGGCTCGGTGAAGTGCTGGTCGGGTCGAATCTTGTCCAGCCGAAGTGTTTGCCCTTCCACCACCTGAGGAAGCGACCGGCCTTCGCCTTCGTCGTCTTTTTCGTCGTCCTCGCGGTCGGCGATGGATGCGGGCATCTGATAGACGCGGAGGTAGCCGTCGAATTTCTGGACGGAGCCGGTAGCCCGGAAAGTGTAGTCGCCGGCGGAAATGTCGATGGTCGTCTGATCGAAAATCGCTGGAAGCATCTGCGAAGCAACAAAGCGCTGCCAGATGAGTTGATACAGTTTGAAGAGATCCTCATCGAGATACTTGCGGACGTCTTCCGGCGCGCGCACGGCGTCGGTGGGACGCACCGCTTCGTGGGCTTCCTGCGCATCCTTCTTCGATTTGTAATAGTTGGGCTTTTCCGGGAGATAGTTCGAGCCAAAGCGTTCGGGGATCAACTCACGAACCTGGATCAGCGCGTCGTTCGAAACATGCACGGAATCGGTGCGCATGTAGGTAATTAGCGCGACCGAGCCCTCGTCACCAAGCTCCACGCCCTCATAAAGTTTCTGCGCGAGGGACATGGTGCGCTTGGCGGTGTAGCGCAGCCGGTTGTAAGCCGCCTGCTGCAATTTGGAAGTCGTGAAAGGCGGCGGAGGATTGCGCCTCTTTTCTTTTTGCGCGACGCTGGCGACTTGCCATTTGGCCTTGCTCACCGCGGCGACAATCTTGTCCGCACTGTCCTGGTTTGAGACGGCGATATCTTCGCCCTTGTGTTTGAATAGCTTGGCTTCGAAAAGCGGTGGCTGCCCGGCATCCAGCATCGCGTGAATCGTCCAATACTCCTGCGGAACGAAGGCGCGGATCAGCATTTCGCGTTCGACGATCAGCCGCAGCGCCACGGTCTGGACGCGCCCGGCGGAAAGCCCGCGGCGCACCTTGTCCCAGAGGATCGGAGAAACTTTGTAACCCACAATGCGGTCGAGCACCCGGCGCGCCTGCTGCGCATCCACCAGATTGGTATCTACCTGCCGGGGCTTATCGAAGGCCGCGCGGATGGCTTTGGGCGTGATTTCGTTGAAGGTGACGCGAAAAATCTTTTTCGGATCGATTGCCACAACTTCTTTTTTAGCTTCGGTCTCGTCTTCCTTCTTGACCGGCTCTTCGGGTTTTGCGTCCTTCTTCTTAAATCTCGAAACGCTCGGTTCCTGCTCAATGTACTTGGCAGGCTTGGAGAGAACCATGGCGAGATGCGCCGAAATGGCCTCCCCCTCGCGATCGGGGTCGCCCGCCAGATAGACGGCATCGGCGGTGATCGCCGCCTTGCGAAGATCATTGATGACTTTGCCTTTGCCCGCAATGATTTGCAGCGTAGGCTCAAAAATCTTGTCATCATCAATGCTGATCAGTTTCCCCGGCGTTTTCTCCGGAGCCTTTGTTTTCTTGCTTCCCTTTTTGGCTTTGCTTTTTTTCTTCTTCTTGCCGCCCTCTTCTTCCCCGGGCAGACGAATGCCAATCGTTTTCTTGGGCAGGTCCATCACGTGGCCGATGGACGCTTTGACGGTGTAGTTCCGCCCCAGATATTTGTTAATCGTTTTCGCCTTTGCGGGCGATTCGACAATAACCAGCGAACGAGCCATGTTGCTTTTGTAACTCCGTAATGTCTTGCAGAGAGGGCCGACCGCGCGGCGTGTGTCCTTCTCGCTACCTTAAGCGTCCGGCCCGGATCCTTATGGAATCTTCATTTTGATGCGGCGACAGCCCTTGAGGATGCGCTTTACGGTTGGATGCCGGCCCCGGCCTAACGATGCAAACCCCCATCTGCTTCCACAGCAAGACTTTGCTGAACTGCTTGCCCGGCAACTGCCGGATGACACTTTTCATCTCCAGATCAAAAAGCGTAGCCAGAATTTCGGAAGAGTTCAAGCCGGAGCGTTCCACGATGTCATCAATGTGCCCCGGCTCCTCGGCGCTGAGCAGTTCATAAAGTTTCTTCTGCGAGCCATTCAATGCCGCAGCTGCCAATAGATTCCGCTGCTCGGCCTCCGGTTGCTCGGCCTGCAGGAGGGCGGCACGGATGGGCGTCGGCAGCTCTTCGATCACGTCCCCGGCGCCGGTGGCGAGTTTCGCGCCCTGCTTGATGAGCTGGTTCGGCGCGAAACTCACCGGCTGCGTGACGTTCCCCGGCACGCCGAAGACTTCTCTGCCGAACTCCATGGCCAGGCGCGCGGTGATCAGCAACCCGCTGTACTGCGCGCCTTCCACCACCACCACGCCGAGTGGCATGCCGGCAACGATGCGATTTCGCACGGGGAAATTCTCCGGTGCGGGGTGCGTACGCAAGGGAAATTCACTAATAGTCGCGCCCCGCTCCAGCACTTTCTCGTATCGCTTTTTGTTTTCTTTTGGATAGCAGACGTCGATGCCCGTTCCGAGCACTCCGATGGCGCGGCCGTTGGCATCCATAGCTCCCTGATGCCGATGGCATCAATCCCGCGGGCCATCCCGCTGACGATGACGAGGCCGCGTGCGGCAAGGTCCCGTCCGACGCTGTGCCATTTGCGTGTCGTAAAGGGTTGGCCGTCGCGTGCCAACGATGCTGAGGCTGGGCAGATTCAATACTGGCGGGTCACCGCGGACGTAGAGCATGACCGGCGGGTCGTAGATTTGTAAGAGCGTCTGCGGATATTCGGGCTCGGTCCAGTTCAAGAGGGAGCTGCCTGCAATCTTCTGAATGCCCGCTAATTCTTTCTCGGCCCGCTTGAAGCTTTCCTTCTTTACGATGGCTTGCGAGACTTGAGCCGCGAGATGGCAGGACTCGAGATCGCGAAGAGTGGAAGACTCCAACCGGCGAGTCAAACCGGCGTAGCACGCGGGCGGACAAACGGGAAGCCAGGCCGGGCGTAAGCGCCAGCGCGAGCCACGAGAGGGAGGCGTCCGACTGCATCGCTGGGTGAGCCAATGTGCAGAGTAATTGGACTTGTCAAGTAGTACCTCTAGATGAGCAGAAGTCCCGCCGCAAAGCCTTGGCTATTGGGACTTAGGCTGTGATGCCGCCGCGGGATGAGGGTTGCCGAAGCCGATTTCGAGCGGCGTGTCTTTGGGAAGGACGACGTCATGTCCTCGCGAGAGGAAATTCGAGTAGATCGACGCCGAAGCGCCGTAGGCGCCAAAGGCCATCGAAACCGGTGTGGACTTCACTGCCAGACTCAACACGGCGCCCGTCAAACGAAAGCCGGAACCCCCGGCGGCAGTCCGCACCCCTGGATCACCGGCGGCGTCCGTCGTGCCACGCTCGGCATCAGGATGCGACGCGGCCGCCGCCAGCAAAACCGCGAGCCCGGTCGAAAGATACCGGGTCTTGCTGTCGGTCGTGCGCGCCCCGCCTTCCTCGTCGAGCTTCATGTGGGCGCTGCGAGCGACTTCAAGACCTTCCAGATTGCCGACCATGGCCTGCGAACCTGCTTGAAGATGCTCCGCCTGCGCTTGCATCTGAGACAACGCTTGAACAGCTTCTTCGGAAGTTTCAATGCGCTCGAAGATCACGCGCAGTTCTCCGTTGTGGTGCATCTTATGCGCGGGTTTCGCTTGCAGAACTCTGCCGATAAGGCGGCTGTTCGCAGGAAGAAGTAACTGGTGCGCCGGCGAATACATCGGCTCGGTCAGAATGGCGGTGACCGTGGTGTCGCGCGTGGCAGTCGCCGAGCTGACTTCGGCAACCAGCCGCGCTTTGAGGGTGCTGTCGGGCACTGGCGCGCCTCCCACTGCGGCGAGCTGTCCGCCGGTGCGCGTGGTCTCGCCAAAATCGAGAGGCGCGTCGAGATCCGCAACAAAGCGCGTCCCCGGCTCCAGGTACTGCCGGCGATAAGGCGATTGCGAAAGCAAAAACTGCTTGAGTCGGTGCGTGCGCCCCGGCGCAGTCATCTTTTGCCAGGTCTCATGCACCTGCTCTTTCGCTTCTTGTACTTTGCCTTTGGCTTCCTGCTTGGCGTTGTCCGCCGCGCGGCCGGCCGCACTCTTCTGCTTCGCTTTATCAGGATTACTCACCAGGTGCACAACTTCAGCAGTTCCCATTGAAACCGTAGTCTTTATCGGGAACTGCCTGCCATCGGGCAGGGTGAGCATCTCAAATGTGGCCTCGTATTTGTGGAAGGGAGAAAAGTCACCGTTGGCGTAGGCGAGCGTGCGCTTTACCCCTGAGACTGGATTAATGCTGATGATTTGGCCGCTCACGATACTGCCGGCTGGAATAACGGGATGGTCGAAGGCATAGACCGTTTCCACGACTTTGCCATGAACCATCTCGCCGGGATGATCGACGCGCGTGCGCTGGTCGAGTGCGATGCGCAGCGGTGTGCCGTTGGGCAGGCTGAGAGAGATTTTTGCAAGGAACTCGCTGGCGGGGGGAGCGGCATCCTCCTCAGAGAAGGAGGGCGGCACGCACAGGGAGACGAGGGCGTCTTCGCGCGGGGCTTCATCACAGCTTGCCTGAGTCACGGGAACAGCGGGGCGCTGAGGATTCTCTACAGGATCGGACTGCGCCAATGCCACCGGAATACAGCACGGAATCAGCAAGATAAAAAGAGACATGCGCAGGTAAACAATCATCGCTTTTACACCTCTACACGACCTCAGGCTGGAAGTTTGAGGTGGCACCGGCTAGCAGTGCGAAAGGATAGGTAGTCTACCACGCACAAGGGCAAATTAGCGGCGGGGTTGCGCGGCGTCTTCTTGCAAAATGGCATCCAGCGCCTTGACGAATAGATCCGCGTCAGCCTCGGAGAAAACCAGCGGCGGGCGCAGCTTGATGACGTTGTGATGCGGTCCGTCGGTGCCCGCGAGAATGCCGCAATCGCGAAGACGATTGACCACGTACGAGGCTGGCCACGGAGCAGGCTCGCGCGTTTCACGCTCGAGCACAAAATCGATTCCGAGGAACAGTCCCGAGCCGCGCACGTCGCCTATCAATGCGTAGCGGGTCTGCAAAGACTTCAAGCCCTCGATGAGATGCGCGCCGACGCGCAAGGCGTGTTGCTGCAAATTCTCTTCCTCGAGAACATCCAGAACCGCAAGACCCGCTGCGCACGCAACAGGATTGCCGCCAAACGTACTGAAAAATTCCATGCCGTTGTTGAACGAATCGGCGATTTCCGGCGTAGTGACAACTGCCGCGAGCGGAAACGCATTCCCAATCGGCTTGCCCAGAACCACGACGTCCGGAACCACGCCTTGCGTTTCGAATCCCCAAAAATGTGTTCCAAGACGCCCGAATCCGACCTGCACTTCGTCGGCGATGCAGACCGCGCCTGCTCCGCGGGCGTGCCGGTAAACCTCTGCCAGATAATCCGGGGGGGGAACGATCTGGCCGCCGACGCTCGGCAGCGTTTCTGCGATAAATGCTGCGACGCCGCGTCCGTCAGCACGCGTGCGGTCGAGAATCTCCGCGACGTGACGCGCATATTTTGCTCCGGCTTGCTTGTCGCCGCGGCGATACGCGCCGCGGTAATCATCCGCGAGCGGCGCAACGTGCACCCAGGGCTTTTTCCCGCGCCCTCCCGGGCCGTCGAATTTGTAGGGGCTGATCTCGATCAGTGTATTGGTATGTCCGTGGTAGGCGTGTTCCAGAGCGATGATGTCTTCCCGGCCGGTATGCGCGCGCGCCAGGCGCAAAGCCAGCTCATTGGCCTCGCTGCCGGAGTTCACAAAAAAGCAAACGCGGAGGGGCTCGGGAAGCAGCCGCGTCAGCCGCTCGGCGTAACGGTTGACATTGTCGTGAAGATAGCGCGTGTTGGTGTTGAGCAGCGCGAGCTGCGCCTGCGCCGCCTGGACCACGCGAGGGTGGCTGTGCCCCACGAGCGGCACATTGTTGTAAACGTCGAGATACGCTCGCCCCATGTCGTCATACAAATGCTGCATCCACCCGCGAACGATTTTCAGCGGGCGCTGATAAGAAACGCTGAGGTTTTTCCCCAGCAAGGTGCGGCGTGCGGCAAGCGTCTCCGGGAACTCCGGCTCTTTCGCTGGAAAAAGAGCGGCCGGAATTCCAAGCAGGAGATTCGGATCGGGCGAGAGACTCGTCCACACGGAACGCTGCGAAGCATAAGCAACACCCGGAAGATCGGCGCCGAGCCCAAGCAGATCGAAAATGATCTGAAAATGAACGTGTGGCGTCCAGCCGCCGTTCTCTTGCGCTGAACCGACGCGCGCGAATGCTTGACCTCGAGTAACGCGCTGGCCCACTTCCAGGCTAACGAGCGAATCTTTCGAGAGATGCCCGTAGAGCGTGAAGAATTCCTCGCCATCGCTGGTTTCATGCCGCAGGATGACCAGCAGGCCGTAGTCCTGCGGAGCGGAATTATTCGCTACGATGTGGACCACGCCATCCAGCGGCGCTCTGAGCGGAGCGCCGGGCTCAACAAATAGGTCCATGCCCAGGTGAATTGTGCGCCGTTCGTCCGTGGGATTGCCGCTCGCGCCGAACAGGGGAGAAGTGTAAAGCAGTCGCGCCTCATCGTACCGCCCGGCACCAACGGACGCGCCAGCGCACTTCATTGCATGAAATATTTTTTCCGTGAGCGCGGGAGTTTCCGCGGCTCCGGGGTCGGCGCCAAGAAACGTGCTGCCAACACTCAAGTCAAAAACGAGGCTCGTGGCCGTTCGTAAATCAACGCCCAAAATCGGAGCCGCGGAGCCCGCGCTCGCTTTCAGCCACTGCTTGATCTTTTCACCTTGCGGAACGGGCGGAAGCCCGCAAGCCGCGCGAAAAGTGTAGTGGGCGAAACGCAGGTGGATTTTTGCGAGCCGCTCCAAGGCTTCCCACGCGGGCGCTTCGCTGACCGTGACGTACGGGTCGTCCGGTTTAAGGGTTTTGCAGTGTGCGGAATTCGTGACGCTGACGGCGAGCCGCGCGCCGATCAATGCATAAAGAACGGACGACTCCGCCTCATCGAGTGGAAACGCGCCGTGATATCCCGCGACGATCGCAGCCGCCGCCTCCAGTGGATTTTCCTTCCCAAGGATGGCGTAAGCGGCGGCAATCGCCGGCTCGGACACGGTGAGCCCGTAGTGCACGTCACCAAAATCAATCACGCCTACGACCTTGCGCGGCTGAGGCCACGGATCGCTGACCAGCACGTTGTAGTCGTTCGCGTCGCCGTAGATCACACCGCGGCGCAGGCGCGGCAAGACCGGAACGACTTCCGCTTCATACAGCGCGAGAAATTTTTCCACCAGCGCGCGCCGCTTCGAGCCCGCGATATGCTTGACATAATCCTTGATCCAGCCGGCCCGCGAAGAATCCCATTTCAGTTCGCGATGCGCTGCGGCGTGCGTAAACGATTGCAGCGCCGCGTCCATCTCCCCGAGAAATCGGCCGAGATCGCCAAGAAGCTCCGGCGTGTGCGGGCGAACTTCGGCGAGAACTGTTCCATTCAGAAAGGTGAGCAGCCAGACGAGGCGCGTCGAGCCGTCCGCGGCGACGATCGAAGCAAATTGTTCACCGCTGCGATTCGATGTGACGCGAGGCATAGGCATTTGAGGCGCGCGTTGCGCTAGATGCGTCAGTGCCCGGCATTGCAGATCAATGAAGGAGCGCTCCCGGGCCGGGTGCATTACTTTGAGGACGAACGCATGCCCGTCTGCGTTCGTCAGGTGGAAGTTGTCGTCGTACTCGCCCGGCAGCGCCCGCGCCCTGGCCTCCAGCCCGTAAAGTTCGCGCGCCAGACGAACGGCTTCCGCTTCGGTCACAGGTTGAGCTACGCGGGCTTCCAGCAGCATGCACCAAATCTTATCTGCAAGAGCCGGAGCGCGTCCATCCCGCAGGGCTTAAGACTTCGGGCGCGCCGTCCCTCGGCGCGGAATCTTCGCCTCTTAGAGTTTCTCTCTCGACTCTTGGACGGAAACCGGCCCATTCACAGTGGAAAGCCGGATCATCGCCGGTGCGCTGCCATATTCGATGCGGCGATGCTCGTCGTCCCAGGTCTTTCGCGCGTTATCGCAAATGCTCGCCTCGCAACTCACGTGAGAGTGGTTCCTCGATTCGACCATCAAGCTGGACTGATAGCCGCTCGGCACCATCAGCGTCAAGGGGCCATTCTGCGCATCGGCGGAGAGGCCCGTGCCGCTCCAAGTCTTCCCTCCCAGTGCTACAGAGATCGGCCCGTTCTCAGTATGGATACGCACGCTTCCGCTGCTGCCGTCCAGACTGATCGGACCATTCACCGCGGTAATCTCCGCGTCGCCGGAAAAATTCTTCAGGCTGATCGGACCGTTGTGGGCGCGGGCCGTGAGTTTGCCGTCCACGTCGTACAGGGAAATGGGACCGTTCATTGTTTCCAGGTCGACGGACGCGGATTTCGGCGTGCAAATGAGCAGGAAGACTGTCCAATCGCCTTCATCCCCCGGACCTTTTGTCGATACTTTGCCGTGTTCGATGGACATGGTGATTTGGGACAGTATTCTCTCCGCCACATCGCCCGAGCCCGCCGCGGCTTTGCACGCCGTTACGGAATAAGTCTCTTTGCCCCAGCCCACGACCTGAACGCCCCCGTTGCTATGCGGCTGAATCTGCAGGACCGCGGCTTCGGACTTCGTCAAAGTACGCTCTTCGGAACGCACCACCGCATCCCGGTCGTCAAACCGGATGCGAAGATCGGAACAATCGGTTGCTGGCAGCTTGTGCCCGTCGGAGATGTTTACGGAGTGGCGATGCCGGTTCGCTCGTGCGCTCGTCAAGCCGAGGGCGAGCAGAGCAGACAACGAAATCAGAAAAAAGAAGTTGCGTCGAGGCATGGGGTCCTCCCTGCCCCTATAGACGACAGAGAAGGTGATTGGTCACGTGCTATCCAGCCGAGGGTATTCGCCGACAAAACCATTGCCCCTTCCGACTACATCTTTAGGCGCGCTAACTCCTGTGCTCTCAATCTTTTTGCCGACCCCTACCCTCTAAACCTTTACGGGTCAATCTTTTATAAAATCATGGGAGGGGCGGGGCAGTAAATCACAGATATTTCGTTCTCTTCCGACCTTCCGAACTCGGCGGAGGATTCCTCCTACCAGAAGCTTGCCGCCCAAAAATCTGGCTTTGTTATACTGAAACTTAAAGGTGACCTCTCAACCCGTGACCAAACTTCGCATCTCCATCGTTCAATACCTGAACACCGCACCGCTCATATGGGGCTTCACCAACGGCCCGCTGCGCGGCAAATATGATTTGTCGTTCACCGTACCCTCGCAGTGCGCCGAACAATTGCGCACCGGCAAGGCGGACATCGCGATAATCCCGGCCATCGAATACCAGCGCATCGACGATTTGGTGATCCTGCCCGACATGGCCATTGCCTCAAAGAAGCAGGTGCGCAGCCTGCTGATCATTGCCAAGAAACCCATCGAACAGGTGAAGAGCTTCGTGCTGGATCGCAGTTCGCGCAGCACCCAGACGCTGACGCGCATCCTGTGCGCGAAAAAGTGGAAGATCGCGCCGCAGTTCTTTGAAGCGCCGCCGGACTTGAGCGCCATGTTGAAGCAGGCAGACGCGGCGTTGCTGATTGGAGATCCGGCCTTGCGAATTGCCGTGGGAATCGAAAAGGATAGCCGGCCCGGCGCCGAAGGCCAAACGCTATGCCAGGCGGCCACGCTCGGGATTGCCAACTCGGAATTGCTCTACGTCTATGACGTGGTGGGCGAATGGCAGAGTCTGACGGGACTGCCCGCCGTCTTAGCGGTCTGGGCGGCCAGGCGAGACACTGCCACTCCTGAAGTGACCGCCGATTTCCTCGCCTCCCGGGATTTCGGTTTGTCGCGCATCCCGGAAATCTGTTTCGATGCCGCGCGCGAACTGGAATTGCCGGCCCACGTGCTCGAATCGTACCTGCGCCACAACATTGATTTCTCCCTCGATGCGGAAAATCGTCGCGGGCTGGAGTTGTACTACGATTATGCCGAAAAGCTAGGCCAGATCCCGCCAGCCAAGCCGATCGAGTGGGTCGTAACGAAAGCGGAGGCTGTGAAGTTGTAGGGGCGCAGCATGCTGCGCCCCAGTTGGCGAGATCGTTCCTTCGAGTTCGCAAGAGTCTTGGCTACAATTGATGCGGAAACGGAATGAGGAAACATCTTGGGACTGACAAAACAACAAGCTCTGGATATGCTCGAATCCGATGACCTCGTAGGCATCGGCATGGCCGCGCACCAAATGCGCCTGAAGAAAAACGACCCCCGCGTCGTCACCTACCAGATCGACCGCAACATCAACTACACGAATTTCTGCACCGAGTATTGTTCCTTTTGCGCGTTCTACCGGCCGCTCGGCGCCAAGGACGGCTACATCCTTTCGTTCGAGGAAATCTACAAGAAAATCGACGAAATGCTGGAACTCGGCGGCACCGGAATTCTGCTCCAGGGCGGGCTGCACCCGGACTTGCAAATCGGCTATTACGAAAATCTACTGCGCTCCTTGAAGGCGCGCTATCCCCAAGTGCATCTGCATTGCTTTTCCGCGCCCGAAATCCTGTGCATCGCGGAAGTCAGCGAGATCAGCATCCGCGAAACCATCCAGCGCCTGATGGACGCAGGATTGCAGTCCATTCCGGGAGGCGGCGCAGAAATTCTCGACGATGAAGTCCGCGCGAAAATTGCGCGGTTGAAGTGCACCAGTGACGACTGGGAAGAAATGCACCGCGTGGCCCATTCGCTGGGACTGCGCACCACCGCCACCATGATGTTCGGCTGCGGCGAAGAGCTGCGCCACCGCATCAACCATCTCGAGAGGTTGCGGCGGATTCAAGAAGACACCGGCGGGTTCACCGCATTCATTCCGTGGATGTTTGCCGCCGAGAATACCGCCCTTGGAAAACGGGTGCAGGAAGCCACGGCGGTCGATTACCTGAAGACGCTCGCCGTCAGCCGCCTGTATCTCGACAACGTCGACCACATCCAGTCAAGCTGGCTCACGCCCGGAATCAAAGTCTGCCAGGTCGGTTTGCAGTTCGGCGCCGACGACGTCGGCAGCATCCTCATTGAAGAAAACGTCGTCTTCGCCGCCGGCGTGAAAAACCGCACCAACGAAGGCGAACTCCGCCGCATCATCTCCGACGCCGGCTTCATTCCCGCCCAGCGCGACACGCTGTATCGCAGTTATGTGCTGAAATAACTTCAGCCGCTGCAGAGCTATCCACTACAGCCAGGCTAACTTGAGGGTTTTGGACGAAGGTGAATCGAAACATCGACGACCATGCCGTCCGGCAATTCGACATCTTCCAGCAGATAGAGAACCCCGCCGCGAAAACGCGCCTGGATTTTCCGAGGTTCAGGTTTGGAGCTGGATTCGGATTTAGCGCCAGATTCTGATTTGGCGCTAGTTTCGGATTTAGCGCTTGATGCGGATTTTGCTGGTGCGGGCAATTTGGGCTTGCCTCCCTCAGTTTCATCCAGCGCTTCGTTGGCCAGCGCGTCGGCTTCGCGGTTCTGCTCGCGGTAGACGTGCTCGATGCGGAAGGAATCGAAGGTCTTCGACATTTTTTGAGCGCGCTCGAAGAGCGGGCGCAGATCCTCGCTCTTCACTTTGTACTGCCCGCGCATCTGCTTTACCAGGAGTTCGGAATCGCTTTCGATGCGCAGCGCGCGAATGCTGTGCGCTTGTGCGTAGTCCATCGCGGCAATCAGCCCGTAGTATTCGGCGACGTTGTTGGTCATGCGGCCGATGTATTTCTTCAGCTTGGCGACGATTTCGCCCCGTCCATCGCGGATGATTACGCCGTAGGCAGCCGGCCCGGGATTGCCGCGAGAGCCGCCGTCAATGTTTGCGCGATGCGCCGCCGCAGCCGGCTTGGGCTCAGCGGGAGCGTCGCCGAAGAGGCCTTTTCCACGGGGAGTTGGCGGGCGGCGCGGCATCAGGAATTTGTCGAGGCCACCGAGGATGTCTTTGCGGAACCAACAGCCGGATTCGCGATAGGAATAGGTTCCAGGGTGTAGAGGATGAGGCCGCAACTCTCGCAACGGAAAACCTCTTCGTTGGTTTCCGTGCGCAGTTCCTGAAGAATATGCGGCAAGACGCGCATGCCGCACCCGCGGCACTGCCCGTCGCGGGCTTCGGCCATGGCCGTGCCGTTGTGGCGCTTGGCGATACGCGCGTAAAGTTCGCGCAAATCTTCCGGCACAGGAGCGATGATCTTTTCGCGCTCGGTGGTGGCGGCTTCCAGCTGTTTCTTCTTCTCGGCCCCTTGCGCCTGAATTTCTTTTCGTTCCGCAGCGACGGACTGTTCGGCTTCCTTCAGTCGGGACTCCGCGATCTTCACGCGGCGTTCCACTTCTTCCGCAGCCATCATCACTTCGAGCTGGCGATCATCCGCTTTGGCCACTTCGGCCTCGGCATTGGCGATTTCGTGCTGCAATGCTTTGAAGGCTTCGTTGGTTTTCACGGCCCCGCTTTGATCGCGATATTTGCGCGCGCGGTCTTTCCATTGTTGCCCGTCGAACTCGAACTTCTTGCGTTCCGCGATGATCTGGGCGTGGGCCTCTTTCGCGGAGGCGACCTCCGCGCGGGCGCTGCCGAGCTTGGTTTCGGCTTCGCGGATGCGTTTTGGAAATGCTTCCAGCTCCGCGCGCACGGCGGCAATCTGATGGTCAACGCGTTGCAGCTCAACCAAGTGAGGAATGGCGGGATGCATGTATATGCAATTCTAGCACAGGGACGCGCCAGGCTTTGCGGGAACTGCCGTGGCGGATAGAATGCCTGCGGCTGGCATGCAAGATTTCGGGAATCGCTCGTTCTAAGGAGGAATGGACATGCCGCACGTGCAAATTACCTGGGTGGAGGGACGGACACCGGAGCAAAAACGGAAAATCGCGGAACGCGTCACAAACGTGCTGATCGAAGATGGCAAGGCCAAACGCGAGAATATTCACGTGTCGTTTCACGACCTTCCCTCGACGAATTACGCCGAAGCCGGCGTGCTGGTGGTGGACCAGAAGCGCACGCCATGAATGTTTCAACCGCCGCGAGGCTCGCGCTTCTTGGCAGAATATCAGGCACACGTCAGGCTCGCTCGCACGCAATTCTGTAAAGAGGAGGACTTTACGTGGCTAATCCCCTGGATAAGCAGCTTGAGCGCTGGACTTCCGCCGGAGTCGTGGATGCAAGTACCGCCGCGCGCATTCGAAAGTTTGAAGAATCGCAAGGATCGAGCGAACGCCTGCGCTGGCCAGTCCTGCTGGCGGTCGCTCTGGGCGGAGTGCTGCTCTGCGCCGGCGTCTTGCTGTTTGTCGCCGCGCATTGGGACGAGCTCTCGCCTGCCTGGCGTTTCACGCTGGTCCTTTTCCTCGTGGCAATTTTTCCCATCGCCGGGGCTCTGACAGAGGAACGGTTTCCTGCGCTGTCAACGACGTTCTACGCCATCGGAACGGTTTGCGTTGGCGCGGGAATATTTCTCACGGCACAAATCTTCAATCTGCAGGAACACTGGCCGAGCGGGATTCTGATGTGGGCCATTGGTGCGCTTGCTGGTTGGCTTCTGTTGCGGAGTTGGACGCAGGCAGCCCTGCTGGCATTGCTGGTGCCTGGATGGCTTGGGGGCGAATGGGAAGTGCGTACCCAGGAATTTGCAGTGAGCAACAGGTTGCTCACCGAAGGGTTGGTGCTGGTGGCGATTACCTATCTCAGCGCAAGAACGAGCCAAGAAGATTCTAACGCGCGGCGGACGCTGGCATGGATCGGCGGACTTGCCGTTTTGCCTCTCAGCGTATGGGCGTTCTTCGAAGGCCGGGAAACGTACGGATGGGGTGGGCGGAATCGCCCGGATTTATCGCCTCTGCTGCACATCACCGGCTGGGCTATCGCGATCGGTGCGCCGCTGGCGCTGGCATTTGTGCTGCGCAGGAGTGCAGCGTGGACAAACGCAGTAGCGACGGTCTGGGTTCTCGTGATAGGAACATTCCGCGCCAGACATGAGGATACGAGTGGAAACCTGTCTATATTTGCTTGGGATTCACTCGGCCCCTATTTTTGGGCCGGGGTTGGAGCGCTGGGAATGGTGGGCTGGGGATTGCTGGAGCGACGGCGCGAGCGCATCAACCTGGGAGTCGCGGGCTTTGCGCTAACGGTGATCATTTTTTATTTCTCGGACGTCATGGATAAGCTGGGCCGCTCGGCGAGCCTGATTGGACTGGGAATATTGTTCTTGTTCGGTGGATGGGCGCTGGAGCGAACGCGCCGGCAACTGGTCGCGCGAGTCGCGGGAGGAACGCAATGAGTCCGTCTCGGAAGGGGATCATCCTGGCGGTGCTGCAGTTGGCAATTGTCGCAAGCCTGGCAGCGAAATATGCAATCGATCGCGCGCGGTTTCCGCGCGTTTGGGCGCAGACGGTGGCCTATGATCCCGACCTGCCGATTCGCGGCCGGTATTTGAGCGTGCGATTGCGCGTCGATGCGGATCGAGTCTACGGCGGTTCGGAACTGCCAAAAGGCAACCCGGGCAATTTCTGGGGCGAGCTGCGGGATATATATTTACACGCCGAGAACGGCCACCTCGTCGCAAGCCCCGCTCCCACGCCGACAGGACTGCGCGTCACGCGATGGAGGACACGCACCGGAGATGTAGCTGCAGTCCTCAGCGAGCCGTTGTCGTACTTTTTGCCGGAACATGCTATCGATCCATCGCGGCGCCAGCCGGGCGAAGAATTGTGGGTCGAGGTCACGGTTCCGGCAAAAGGCCCGCCGCGGCCGATCCGGCTGGCCGTGAAGAAGGGAGACGCGTTTACACCGCTCGAAATCAAATGAAATGCGGACCAGGACTTCGCGAGAGACGTAAGGACCGATCCGCGTTTTTCTTTTGAACGCCGGCTGAATTTCCGCGTCCTTAGGCGCGGAGGTCGCGGCGGATGAACGACCAATCGAGGAAATAACCGATACCGACGGCGAGAGGAATGATGCCGAACGCGGCAACCGTCCAGATATCACGATCCGCTTGGATGCTTGCAATCAATCCGAAAGTAGCGATGTAGCCGATGGCTCCGCTGACCAGCAGGATTCCGGCGCGGCGGGAACGCGCCGCCTGGTTCAATTCAGGCTCCATCGGAATGTCGACTCCGCGGGCAATGGCCGCGAGCCGCTCTTCGCTGCGCAGCTTGCGCACCCGGTAATAGGTATACAGCGCGCCGAGGGGAACTCCCATGCCCAGAATCACGGCCACTAATCCAATCAATTCTCCGCCCATGGTGTGCACCTTCTCTCTCTTAGGCGCCGGTAAGGCGCGTTTTATTGGGGGAACCGCTTTCAATAGAAAATACGTTGAGTAGGCAGGAAAAGTTCCCGAGATTTAGGAAGAAAGGGGAGTGGGTATTTTCTGCAAAGGCGCCGATCAGGAACTGGCGGAGATAGCCATTCTTGTGTTGGAGCGCAACGGAGCAACAGTCGTTCTGAAGTGACGATCCAAGCCCACGCCTCGCGAAGAATGGAATAATCAAATGCGACCGATTCGAAAAGCGGCATTGACAGAAACTACGAATGTTCGTATCGTGTCTATACAACTTGATATGGCACAAAAGCTACATTCTTCAGCCGTCTTTCCCTCTCGCAGACCTGTTCTGCGCTGTTGTTGTTGAGCCACATCATTAGTTTATTTTCCACCCACTAAATCTAGTTTTCAGTGCGCGCATGCGGAACCGTAGCCGCAGCCGCGCATAACGGCGAAGTATCCGACACGAACCAACTTTCGGGAGATTTCAATGAACGCATGGAAAAGTCTATGGCGGCGCGGACGCCGCAGCATCCGGAAACTAGCTTTCCCCTTGCTGATGGGACTAGGACTCGGCAATCCTTTGTCCGGACAAATAGGAGCCGCGATTTCCGGAACCATCACGGACCTGACAGGCGGGGCCTTGGCGGGCGCAAGTGTTACGGTGAAAAACCTCGAAACCGGCGCGGCCCGGAATATCGCGGCGGATGAAGCGGGCCGCTACATCGCCTCGTCGCTGGAGGTTGGACTCTATGAAGTTAGGGCCGAGAAAGAGGGGTTTCGCGCAGAGGTGAGAACCGGGATCACGCTTGCCGTTGGGCAGCAGGCGGAGGTCGATCTGACACTCCGAGTGGGGCAGCTGCAGGACGCCGTTGTGGTCACGGAAGACGGCCCAGTCGTGAGCGTCACCACGCGGGATATTTCCGGGCTGGTTGGCGAGCGGCAAGTGAAGGACCTGCCGCTCAACGGTCGGAGCTACGACCAATTACTCACCTTAAATCCCGGGATCGTGAACTATACGTCGCAGCGCTCCGGCGGAATCGGAACATCCAACTCGGTTGTCGGAAGCATGTTCTCGACTTCGGGCCGCCGGCCTCAAGAGAATCTCTACCTGCTGAATGGAGTGGAGTACACCAGCGCGTCTGAAATCAACAACACGCCGGGTGGTGTGAGCGGGCAACTCCTGGGAGTGGACGCGGTGCGCGAATTTGCCGTCGTTAAGGGTTCCTACGGCGCCGAATATGGAAAGCGTCCCGGAGCCCAAGTCAATATCGTAACCGCCTCCGGCACAAACCAGCTCCACGGCAACGTTTACGATTTTCTGCGGAACAGCGCCCTGGACGCCCGGAACTTCTTCGACCAGGGCACCATCCCGGAGTTTCAACGCAACGTGTTCGGTGCTTCGCTCGGCGGGCCGCTGCGGAAAGACAAGACCTTCCTGTTCGGAAATTACGAAGGCTTCCGGCAGAATCTGGGGCTGAGCGACCTCTCGCTCGTGCCCGATGCCGCGTCGCGGGCCGGCGCCGCCGCAAGTGTCAAGCCCCTCTTGGCTTTGTGGCCGGTGGCAAACGGCCCTGAATTTCTGACCTCCACGGGAGCGCCGAGCGGGATCGCCGAAGCGTTCACAAATCCGGCGCAGCATATTCGCGAGGACTTTGGAACCGCCCGGTTCGACCAAATCTTTACGGACAGGGATGCGTTCGCGGGAGTTTACACCGTGGACGACAGCGAAGCTCACTCGCCCACAAATAATCCTTACAGTCTCGTCGACATTTTCTTGCGAGAGCAGGTTGCTAGCCTGAGTGAAACTCACGCCTTTTCTCCCCGCCTCCTCAACAAGGCAACCTTTGGTTTCTCCCGCGCGGGATTCTATTTTAGCGGCGGAACAACAGCGAATCTGCCGGGCTGGATTCATCCGGGGCAGCCCGTCGGCGCCGTGGTGGTGGGCGGAGGCACAACGCTCAACGGGGCTTCGCAGATCACCAACGGCGGCACGAACGCAGGAAGCAATCTCACTGCGGTGCGCAATCTGTTTACCGCGTCCGATCAGGTGACGTTCACCCATGGCCGCCACTCGATCGACTTCGGTCTGTGGTTCCAACGGCTCCAGGCCAACGACAATCTTATACAGGACCAGTACGGCCAGGCTTCGTTCACCAACCTGCAAACTTTTCTGCAAGGCAAGGTGAGCACCTACACCTACGCTCCGTCATTTATGCCTCTGTCCTGGCGTTCCATCGAAGGCGCTTTCTATGCCGAAGATGCGATAAAGATAAAACCATCGGTCGAGTTGCGAATCGGTTTTCGAGGCGAATTTACGAATGGCTGGAACGAGGCTCACGGACGCGCCTCGAATTATGCGTTCGACACGGCTGGTGTGATCGTTACGCAGCCGGTCGCCGGCAATTCCCCGTTCACCGTCAACAAAGCGAAGTTCCTGCCCGCGCCGCGCGTCGGAATCGCATGGTCTCCATTCGCATCAAAGAAGACGGTAATTCGAGCGGGCGCCGGTCTGTATTACGCGCTGCTCGACAATCTGAGTTATCGCCTCGACCAGAACGGCCCCTACAACACAGTCTTTGCCGTCAAGAATATCGCGTTTTCAAGCATCGCTCCGGACGCGGTGTACACGGGTGCGAAAGTAATCCCGAGCGGAGTACAGCAGGACCTGCGGACACCGACAGTGGAATCCTGGACGCTAAAAATCGAACAACAGCTCTCGCCAAACACCGCACTCGGCGTCAGTTACGTCGGATCGCATGGTTACCACGAATTGCTTTCCGTTGATGCGAACCTGCCAACTCCGACGATTTGCCCGGCTTCGCCGTGCCCAGCGGGCTATCCAGCTGGAGCGTTTTACTATCCATCAGGCGCGCCACCGGCCAACAATGCCGTGTGGAATACCACGCACTGGTTCTCCGAAGGCATCAGTTCGTATCATGGTCTTGAGCTGGACGTGAACCGGCGCATGGGCCACGGCTTGCAATTTCGCGGGGTCTACACGTTCTCGAAAGCGCTCGATGATGGCGACAGCATGAATACCAGCGTCGCAACAAACTCCCCCGCGTTTGTCGCGAATCCGCTTCAACCAAAGACGGATTACGGCCGGGCTTCTTTCGACATCCAGCATGCCGCGGTTCTCAACGCGACTTATGACCTTCCCTTGGGACGCAGCAAGGCATCCGATGGAAATCCTTGGTTGAAGAAACTTATCGGAAACTGGCAAGTCAGCGGAATCGAGACGCTACAGTCGGGTCTGCCTTTCACGCCCCAGTTGTCCTACAACCCATCCAATGACGGCGACACGCGCAATCCGGTGCGGCCATCCCTGAATCCCAATTTTACCGGCCCCGTGATCCAGGGCGGGCCCAACCGGTATTTCAATCCCGCCGGGTTTATTCAGCCTCTCCCCGGCACCTATGGGAACGCAGGCCGCAACATTCTGCAAGGCCCCGGACTAGCGGAAACAGATGTATCCCTGGGAAAGAAGTTCTCGCTTTCAGACCGGCTGGATCTGCAGTTCCGTTCCGAGTTCTTCAACGTGTTCAATCACACGAACTTCAACACACCTAATCCAGTGGTCTACGCATCCGCGGCCGGAGGACCGTCCCCCACGGCTGGAGTGATTACGAGCACTTCCACAACGTCCCGGCAAATTCAACTAGGCCTGAAACTATTGTGGTGAAAGGCCGAAAGTGCGCAATCTGAACCAGGTTTCATGGCGCACGCGTCAGTTGATTTCGTGGACCTGCATGGTGGCGTCGATGGCGAGATTGGGATAGCGAATGGGGGAGCCGGCCGGTGCGGGCAGATGCCGCGCCGCAGCGGTGAAATCACCACCGGAACATTCGAGCGTGTAGGAATAACCGTCGCGCTCGGTGCGCGTCATGGAAAGAGAATTGGAGGAGATGAGTTCGTCGAGCGAAGCGCAATGGCCGTTGGTGGCGATGTAGCCGCGTTCCGCCTGGGCAATCTGTAGGAGGTCGCTTCGAACGCCCGTCAGGCTTATAGCCTGCGTGGGAGCGGTACCTTCGTCCGTGGTCGGCATTCTCTTCAAATAGAAGTGATATACGACAAAGAGAAGGGCGGCACCGATCAAAACGCCGACAAGAGAGCGCATGAAAGAATTGTGGGCCTGCACGCCATGCGCGACAAGCGGAACGCACGACGAGGTGCGTTAGGAAACAACGTCCCCCATTTACGCTCTGAATCGCACGCGCCCTGTTAGACTCGTGCTTACCGCCGAATTTCCCTCTCCGGTGAAACGCTCCCCCTTCGGACAGACGAATGAATACGACTGCGCCGCCGCTTGAACTACGTGCCCTCGAAAAACTGAGAGAAGAAGAACTCGAAGAAGCTCGCGCGATCCAGAGCGTGATGCTGCCCGCGGAATCGCTGCGCGCCGGCGCGGTGATGATCTCGCACGAGTTCCAGCCCCTCGCCGCCGTGGGCGGCGATTTCCTGGATTACTTCGAACTGACGGACGGACGGGTTGGCCTGTACCTGGGCGACGTTTCCGGCAAGGGGCTGCCGGCGGCGCTGTACGCGGCGCTGGCGGTAGGAACATTGCGCGGCGTACACAAAACGGGCACGTCATCCCACGATGTCCTTGCGACTTTGAACCGGCGGCTGATGATTCGCGGCCTGCCCCGCCGGCACACGGCCATTCAGTAGGCGGTCTTCGACCCGCGCAGCCACGACCTGCAAGTTCCCAGCGCCGGCATGCCTGGTCCATTTCACCTCTCCGCAAGCGGCTGCCGTAACCTCAAACTCAGCGGGGTCCCCCCGGGCTTATTCGCCGCTGCGAGCTACGAGACGCTGACCCTGCGATTGCAGGCAGGTGATTCGGTGCTCTTCTGCACGGATGGGATCACGGATGCATTTGCCCGAAAGGAAGACCAGTTCGGAATCGAGCGGCTGCAAGCGGTTTGCGACGCCCAGCGGATCGCCTCGCCCACCGTGCTGCTGGAACGGCTCTTTGCCGCTGTCGAAAGTTTTTGCTGCGGGCAGGAACAGCAAGACGATATGGCCGCGGCACTGTTTCATTTTTGCGGTTGAGCGACGCCGCTGGCGTGTGCTCACAAGAGCATGTAGAGAGTGGTCAAAGGGCTCCCCGTTTGGCGTTGACAGGTCCGCCTCTCTCCAGTAACTACGATAGATACAGGTTTAAAACCAGGAGAGTCCTCGATGAAGACGAAGTCCCCGTATGCCCTCGGGCTGGCCTTATTGCTTTCGTTTCTAATCTCGATCCCAGCAGACGTTTGGGGCGCTCCCCAGGCGGCGGGACAGCGCGCTGGTGAAGTCTCCCGCGTGATTCCGGCCGTGAACATAGCTCGCAGCGGGAAAACCATCACGGCCTCGGCGAAGACCGCCGTCGACTGGCAAGACCTCGTAAATACCCAGGTCAATGCGCGCGCGCGCATCGCGCTGGACGACGGTTCGGTGCTGAATGTGGGTTCGGAATCGTCCATGAAGGTAGTCAAGCATGACGCGGGAGCGCAGCAGACCGAACTGGAGCTCACCTACGGTAAGCTCCGGACGCAGGCGCAAAAGATCGCCAAGCCGGACGGGAAATTCGAGGTGCGCACATCGGCTGGTGTAGCAGGCGTTGTGGGAACCGATTTCTTTGTGGAATATGTGAATGGCACGATGAATGTGATCGCCTTTGAAGGACTCGTGAAGGTCTGCAACCTGGCCGGAGTTTGCGTGCTCGTCAAGGCCGGGCAGATGACGAGCGTGCGCAGCGGAGACCATTCCGGGCCGCTGCCGCCACAGCAGGCGACGCTCGATCTACTAGTGGCTTCCAGCAAGGACACGGATCCAGGAGCCCCGGCCGGCGTGTCCGGAGCGGGGCCGCACCTTGGTGTTTGGGGGACGATCGGAATCGTCGCGGGAGCTGTCGGAGTTGGTTTGGGTATTGGGTTGACGCGCGGCAACGGCACCCCGAGGACTGGATGTAGCCCAAATAATCCGAAGGCCTGCGGATAGCCTTGCAGGTCCAAACAAGACCCAATAAACAGACGAATTCAGCCTTGATTGTGATGAGCAGCCAGGGCTTTTTGTTTTACTGAGGCCTGTATGCCGGGAATGCATGCAACGAATGGGGCGGAAAAGCCGTCGAAGTAGTGTTGGCTTAACGGCGAGGACGTGTCATATCGGCGCTTTGTGCGCCCCAGCGCGGTAGCGTACACTAAATGTTTCACGGTCCCGTCTTATTCCGAGTGAGGCTTCCTTTGACCAAATTGATTCGAAGTCGCGTGATTCCCTTCCTTTGCGCGCTGACACTGCTTTCCACCATGACGCAATTGGCGCTGGCGGTGCCGCCGCCGGATGCCCAGGCGAAGCGCTCGCCGCTGCTCGCGGCTCTGCAGGCAGAACTGGAGCGCTCGATGAAATCGTTGAGTGCGCTGGATCCTCCGGCCTACTACATGGGCTATACGATCACGGAGTCGCAGCGCGCGGATGTGTCCGGTTCAAACGGGGCGCTGCTCAACAGCAACGAAGCGCGTAACCGGTGGCTGGAGGTTTCGGTTCGAACGGGAAAGTACGAGCTGGACAATTCGCACAAGGTCGGCGAGCGGCAACAGCCGAGCGGCGGGGTCACGCCCGTACCCATTGACGATGATGCAGAAGTTGTGCGCCGGGCGATTTGGCTGGAGACCGACAAGCAGTACCGGGCCGCTTCCGAAGCGCTGATCAAAATCAAGACGGGCAAGGAAATAAAAGTAGAAACGGCGGAAGGACACGCACCGGATTTTTCGCGGGAAGAGGCTCACACTTCCATCGGACCGCAGGCTTCCATCGCCGTGGACCGTAAGCCGTGGGAGGAAAAAGTCCGCGCTTATACAAAAGCCTTTCGCGAATCGCCGGCGATCATCAATTCCATCGTGACATTCTCGGCGCAAGCGCAAAACGCCTACCAGGTGACCAGCGAAGGGACGCAACTGCAATTTGGGCAGATTCGCTACCGGCTGGAGCTGTTCATCCAGGGCAAGGCGCCGGACGGCATGGACATCGACCGCTATTACAATTTCGATTGGGTCGACCCCAAGGACGTCCCGGACGACAAAGCGGTCTATGCAGCGGAAGCGTCGATGCGCAAGGAATTGGAAGGACTGGTCGCCGCGCCCATCAACGATCCGACGGTGGGGCCGGCCTTGCTGACGGGACGCGCTGCGGCGGTGTTTTTCCACGAAGTCTTCGGTCATCGCGCCGAAGGCCACCGCCAAAAGGACGTAACCGAGGGACAAACGTTTTCGAAAAAAGTAGGCGAGCAGATCCTGCCGGATTTTCTTAGCATCACCGACGACACGACCATGAAAAAGCTCGGAAAGCAGGACCTTCTGGGCTACTACCAGTTCGATGATGAAGGCGTGCCGGCGCAGAGCGTAGCGCTGGTGGATCACGGTGTGCTGAAGAATTTCGAGATGTCGCGGTCGCCGTTGGTCGGGTTTCCCCGTTCGAACGGCCATGGCAGGCGGCAGCTCGGTGCAACACCGGTTTCGCGGCAGGGCAACCTGATCGTGCAAAGCAGCAAGACGGTAACCAACGCGCAGCTCCGCGCCAAGCTGATCGAATTGATCAAAGCCCAGGGCAAACAGTTTGGTTTGTTGATCGATGACATCGCTGGCGGATTCACGTTTACCGGACGCGGGCAACCGCAGGCTTTCCAAGTACTGCCTCTGGTGGTCTACAAGGTTTATGCCGACGGGCGGCCAGACGAATTGGTGCGCGGAGTGGATATTGTCGGCACGCCGCTCGCTGCGCTGACGAAGATCGTTGCCACGGGCGATACCCCGGAGGTTTTCAACGGCTACTGCGGTGCGGAATCGGGATCCGTTCCTGTCTCCGCAGCCTCGCCCGCGATTTTGACTTCGGAATTGGAAGTGCAGAAAAAAGAAAGCTCGACGGACCGGCCGCCGATCTTGCCGCCGCCGGCACACGATGGAATCAAGACGGGAGGCCAGCAGTGAGGCGCACAGAGAGAATCGCAGGACTGCTTTTGCTCTTGGTTTCAATGGGAGCCGGAGCGGCCGCCGGCGCGCAGGCGCCGCAGGATAACGACCACACGCTGCAGGCCATGCGCGATGAGATGGCCCGCGCGAAGACTCGCCTGGAATTAAAAATTCCGAACATCGACCAGCCCGTGCGGCCGTACTACATCGAATATCGATTGCTCGATCTCGACGTCCGCGAAGTCGTCGCGCAATTCGGCACTTTGTTCTCAAGCACGCATACGCGGAACCGTTTCATGGATGTGGCTGCGCGTGTTGGCAGCTACAAGCTGGACAGCTCGAATTTTGTGAGCGACGACGGCTTCCGCGGCTTCATTGGGCCGACTGGCTCGGTGGGAATCGATCGCGATTACGATTCGCTGAGGCAGGACTTGTGGATCGCCACCGATCAGGCCTTCAAAGAGGCGGTGGAGACTTATTCGCGGAAGCAGGCGTATCTCAGCAGCCTGGCAAGGCAATCGGACATCGAAGATTTCTCGAAAGCGGAGCCGGTGCAGCTCGTCGAACCGCTGCAGACGCAGGATTGGACCAGCCGCAACTGGGACCAGGAAGCGCGCGAGACCTCGGCGGCGCTGCGGGCATTTTCCGAGATTCACGAATCGCGCGTGACTTATTACCTCGTCTACGCGACGGAATATTTGCTCACCAGCGAAGGAACCGAAATCCGCCAGAATCGTCATTTTGCGGCGATCGAAGCCGGAATGAGCGCCCTGGCCGACGATGGCGTCCCGCTAAATCATTTTTATGCCGCGTACGCGGCGCGTCCGGCCGACTTGCCCAGTGTGGACACGGTGCGGAAAGGACTGAACGTTGCCGGCACCGAACTCATGGCTCTGCGAGCCGCCCCTCCCGCGCAGGACTATACGGGCCCCGTCCTTTTCGAGGCGCGAGCTGCGGCGCCGATGCTGGCGCAGGTGCTTGGACCCGCGTTGAACGGCGCGCGGCCTCCGATTTCCTTCAGCCCCGTGATGGAGCAGCTCCTCAACGGGTTGGGGGGAAAGAGCGACTGGGTGTCGCGGCTTGGCGCGCGCGTTTTGCCGTCGGGTGCGTCGGTTGTGGATGATCCAGGCGCAAAGGATTTCCGCGGCACGCCGCTGATCGGCGGCTACGCGGTGGACAATGAGGGTGTGCGAGCTCAGAGAGTCACTCTAGTGGAGAACGGCACCCTGAAGAGTGAGCTGATGTCGCGCAGGCCCGGGCCGGACTCCGATCAGTCCAATGGACACGGCCGCGCCGCGTTCCTAAACGAGGCCAAGCCGACGATGAGCAATCTCTTCTTTTCCTCGGCGGAAACCGTTTCCGCGGCGGAGTTGAAAAAGAAATTTCTGGACACCTGCCGCGCGGAAAAGCTGGCCTATTGCCTCGTCGTGCGCGAAATGGACAATCCCGCACTGAGCCTGCTGCACCAGGAAGAATTCTCCGAACTGCTGGCCAGCTACGGCGGCGGCGCGGGGACGGGCGATCGCCTCCCGCTGGTCGTTTACCGCGTCTATCCGGAAACCGGCCGGGAAGAGATGATCCGCGGCTCGCGCATCATTGGATTGAACTCGCGCGTGTTGCGGAACGTCGCCGGAATCGGTAACGATAGTTTCGTTTACAACTACATGCAGAGCCAGATGAACGGATTTGCCGGCACGGCGCTTGGGGCCTTCGGCTCGGCACAACTCGGCCTGCCGGCCTCGATGGTGGCGCCGTCGCTGCTGTTCGAGGAGTTGGAAGTGCGCGGCGCGCGCGGAGAAGCCAAGCGGCTGCCGCTCTTGCCTCCGCCGCCGATGAGCGCAACGAGGTAATTTTTTTTAACGAATTGCCGCTATGAATGAACTCACGCGACGCGGACTTATCTTCGGCGCGGCCACGGCCGGAGCGTACGGTTTGCTGGTAGGCGTGGAGCGGGTTTGCCTTTCGGCTTTCGCCGATAACGGCGAGCCGGAAGACGATCCAGGCCCGGTCAAAATCGTCAAATTCGCGGACGATGGCGCCACGCTGGGGATTGATACGCTGGCGAAAGTGCGGAAGAACAAATCCGCATGGAAGAAGCAGCTCACGCCGCTGCAATACGACGTAACGCGGCGTGCGGCGACCGAATTCGCTTTTTCCGGTGCGCTCTATGATCAACACGCGGCGGGGCTCTACCGTTGCGTCGATTGCGGCAACGCACTTTTCGATTCAAGAGCGAAATTCGACTCCGGCACGGGCTGGCCGAGCTTTTGGGAAGCAATCGCCGCCGAAAATGTCCGCGAGAAAAGGGATTTCAGCGCGGGCGTGCTGCGAACCGAAGTTAAATGCACGCTTTGCGACGCGCATTTGGGACACGTCTTCACGGATGGGCCCGAGCCGACCGGGCTTCGCTACTGCATGAATTCGGCGGCACTTCTCTTTGTCCTCCGAAAAAGCTAGCTTGCACAAAATACCTTGGGAACGGATTCCGATCCGCTCGCGGATGCTTACGCGTCAGAAGTGCACTCCCTCGTGTGCCAGCGAACAGACCTGAATCTAAGGTAGTCTAGGCAGGGGATGCCGGCGATCAACCAGGTCGAGGAAGGACGGGAGAAGAAGCGGGCCGCGCTCTTGAGCGTGGGCTCGGCCTTGCTGTTGGTTTCTCTCAAGACGTTTTTGGTCGTGCGCACGGGAAGCTTGGGCGTCCTTTCGGAGGCGTTGCACTCCGGTCTCGACTTGCTTGCCGCGATCATCACGTTTCTCTCCGTGCGCATGTCCGACCAGCCGGCGGATGAGAAGCATCCCTACGGGCACGGGAAGTTTGAGAACTTCTCCGCATTCGTCGAGACCGGGCTGCTGGCGCTGACGGCTCTGTACATCGTGTACGAGGCGTTTCACCGGCTGTTCTTCCGCAGCGTGCACATCCAGCCGAGCCTCACGGCGATCCTGGTGCTGCTGGTCGCTTTGTCGATCGATATAACGCGGGCGCGGGCCTTGAGACGTGTCGCTCGAAAATATTCCAGCGACGCCCTGGAGGCCGACGCGCTGCATTTTTCGACCGATGTATGGAGCACCATCGTCGTTATCGCCGGCATCGGGCTGGTCTGGGCCGGTGAAACGTGGAACTTGCCCTGGCTGAATTACGCCGACGCCTTGGCGGGCCTGGCGGTTGCGGCCGTTATTTTATGGGTCGGCGCGCAGCTCGGTAGACGCACCCTGGATGCTTTGCTGGACGCGGCACCACAAGGCTTGCAACAGGAAATCGCCAAGGCCGTCACGCGCATGGATGGCGTGCTGGATGTCGATCGCGTGCGGGTGCGCCGCGCCGGGAATCGCCACTTTGTCGATGCGACCGTGAGCGTTGCGAGGACGGCGACCCTCGAGCAGGTGCATGCCCTGAGCGACGCGATCGAAAGACGCATCGGCGAGATCGTTCCCTCGGATGTGATGGTGCACGCGGAACCTCGCGCACCTCAAGGCGAGCACCTATTCGAAGCGATTCGCGCGGTGGCACAAAGCTTGGGCCTCGCCGTTCACGACCTGACGGCCGTGCAGCAAGCCGGACAACTTTTTATCGAGCTGCACCTTGAGGTGGATGAGAATTTGAGCCTGCGCGAAGCCCACCGTCAGGCCACGGAATTGGAGGAGAAAATCCGCGATTTGCGCGACGGGCCGATAGAGGTGAACATTCACATCGAACCGCTGGGGAGGCACATCGCAACACCCGATACGGGTGTTGGGGAGATGAAGCAGCTTTCGCGGGCCATCGAGGAGTTCCTCAACCGGCTGCCTTCGGAATTCGACGAACTGGTGAACTGCCACGACGCCCGGGCCCGGCAAGTCGAACACCACATCCTCGTGTCCTGCCACTGCACAATGAAAGGCAGTCTGCCGATCACGCAGATCCACGATGTGACCGCCGTACTGGAAGACCGGGTGAAGGAAAAGTTTCCGCAGATCTATCGCGTCACAATTCACCCCGAACCATTCGAGGAAAAGTAGTGGCACAAACTGCAGCCTGTACTATTTCGTCTCGGAACGGCGGGCGAAGGCCTGCGCGCCCAGCGCCATCAATGCGGGAAAACAGACTAGAACATAGCGTGGCTCGGGTGTTTCCAGCGTGGTCAGGAAGGCCGTGCGGAGAACGATGAAGAACGCCAGGAACGCAACCGCGGGCCGGGCGGCCGGATTCGAACGCCAAAGCCGCGCAGCGCCCCAGACCCCTAGCCCCACATAAAATAAATTCAGCGCAAAAAACAGGCTGGTGACTTCCTGATCGACGGGGTCATCCTCGCGTATTTGGGCAAGCGGAAAAACGTGTCCTGAAACCGGCAGCAATTCAATGCGCGGCGTGAACCAGATAGTGACGGCGCGCGCAGCGGGCAACCAGAGGTACGTCCGCAAAGGATGGCGCGCTGTGCGTTCGCGCGCCAGTTGAGCAAAAGCGGCGTCTTCTTGCGGCGTCAGCGTCAGATCATTGTTGTACTGTTCGAGAATCATCGCGACGCGCTCTTTTTCTTCCGGCGTATCAAAGGCGCGCGCGGGAACGTTCTCCACAAAGATGGCTTCTTCGTTGAGCCTCCACGGCACCAGGTAGCAATCGCGGACGCGGTAGAGCCAGGTCTTTTCCCAGGCCATGAAGCCGTAGGGCACTAGTTCACCCGGGAGGTTTGAGTTTTTCGGAGCCAGGAATTGCGGTTCGCCCAGCGTAACCAAGTTTCGAATCGCCCAGGGAGAAAGAATCATCAAGCAGCCGAAGGCCATGGCGAGGCAAACCCAGAACCAGCGCCGGTAATTTCCGCGGAGAAAAAATAATCCGCCAAAAACAATGGCGGCAGCAATGAGCAGGATCGGCGCTTCGGGACGAAACAGCGTTCCCGCGCCAACGATCCATCCGGCTCCCAGTGCGGTGTATTCCACACTCTTCCGCAGAGGAAGGTTGGTACTCTTCCAGAGAAAATCCGGCTTCTGCACTCTTCTTATAGCAATCACCAGAGCGCAGCAAGCCAGCGCCGTCCAGAGAGAAGCAAAAACCTCGGTCAGCGGTACCGCCGTGTAGTTCGCGGTGAAGGGACACAAAACAGCGAGCCAGAGCGTGACGGAATGCACTCGTGTGTTCGGCGCGGAGTCTTCGGAGGTGCAGGCCAAAAGCGCCGCCAAGCGGGCGATCACCAGGCAGGAAAGAAGGTCCACGCCGATCTGCGCCAGCATCACCCAGAGGCGCGTGTCCGCGCCCGTACGCCCAGTGAGCATATACATGGTGGCGAGAAACGCCGGGTAGCCGGGCATGCGCAGATCGACGGGAATAATCGCGCCGCCCACGTCCATCCCGTAGATATGGTGCTTCAGCCAGTTCGTCGCGATTTGCTCGTAAAGAACCGTGTCGCCGGAACTGGCGGGGAACTTCAGCACGAAATCGACCCGCAGGCAGAGGCCCGCGATTAATGCGACAAGGGGCTTCGAGAAAACTCGCTTCATCAATGCCCGCATCTTACAATAGAGCAGACGGAATCGCGCAGACGGACTTCAGCGCCAGCCTGATGTATATTTGCCTGCCGTGCCGCTAGGTCGAAAGGATTCATGAAGGAACGCCGGCCCATTTTTTACGACGTGGAGCGTGTGCGCTGGCGCCGCACGCGGCGCGTGATGGAAATCACGGGCGCACTCTTGACGTTGCTGCTGGCATATTTTTTCGTCACCATTGCCATCAGCGTGGAGTTGCCCGCCGGACTGCTGCCGGACACCAAGCCCGCATACCGTGCCCTGAAATCGAAAAAGAAGCCGGTGCCCGCGCGAGAAGGCAAGCATCGCCGCGTGGCGAATATCGGGACCGTGCCGGCGAGCTACGATCCATTGCGCGCGGCGTTTTTCGTGAGCTGGGATGCCAACAGTCTCGCTTCCCTGAAGAAACATTACAAGGACATTGACCTTCTGATTCCCGAGCAACTGCACGCGGTCACGCCGGACGGCGCGCTGACGGTCGTGGATTACGAGCACGGGCAGAACACCGTCAAAGCCTCGCCCGCGGAAGCCATCTCGCTGCTGAAGGACGACAAGCTGCACCAGTGGATGAAGTCTTTGAATCCTCCCATCGAGCTGCCCATGATGGGTCTCGTCAACAATTACGACGGCGTGGAATGGCGCATCAAGGAAATGGCTCAGCTGCTTGCGAGTCCCGCCGCGCGCCGGAATCTCATACGGGGCATTGTCGATTACGCGGTGGAATCGCACGAGGCCGGCATCGTTGTCGATTTTGAAGAAGTGCCCGATGCCAGCCAGGCGCACTTCCGCGCTTTCATCGGCGGGCTGGCCCCCGCCCTCCACTCCGTGGGATTGAAATTAATGATCGCGCTGCCCGCGCGCGATGATGCCTACGATTACGAATATTTCGGCGACCAATGCGACGCGATTGTGCTGATGAATTACGACCAGCACTGGCTGACCTCCCCGCCGGGGCCCATCGCCGCGCAAGACTGGTTCGTTGAAAATTTACGTCAGGTACTCGAGGTTGTTCCCGCGCAGAAGATTGTCGTCGGCATTGCGAATTATGCTTACGACTGGCCCACCGCACCGAAGAAAGAGCACGAGTCGGCCGCCGAGTACAGCATTCAGGAAGCGCTTTTGCACGTCGAAGAATCGGAAACGGACGTCGAGTTTGATAGCGCGTCGCTGAATCCACACTATTCCTATTATGACGAGCACAACCATGTGCATCAGGTGTGGATGCTTGACGCCGTTACCGCGTACAACCAATTGCGCGCCAGCGAGAGGCTCGGAGTTCAGGGCACGGCGCTATGGCGGCTGGGATCCGCGGACACCTCGCTCTGGCCGGTTTGGGATGCCGCGCACGCCGACGATGCCGCCCGGCAAAGATTGACGGACCTAACTCCCGGTCCCGACCTGATCCTCGAGGGCGACGGCGACTTCTGGCATATCACGGATACTCCCAAGCACGGCCGGCGCTCCTTCGATTACGACGCAGCAACCGACCTTTTCACCGATGAATCTTACGAAGTCATCCCGCTCTCCTTCAACATTGACCAGATCGGCGCCGCAAATAAAAAAATCGCCCTTTCCTTTGACGACGGCCCCGATCCGAAGTGGACCCCGAAGATACTGGACGTTTTGAAGCAGAAAAACGTACCCGGCGTGTTCTTCGTGATCGGCAACATGGCCAACCAGCGGCCGGATATTCTCAAGCGTGAGTACGCCGAAGGCCACGAAATTGGAAATCATACCTTCACGCATCCAAAGTTCGACGACATTACGCGCACGGAAATCCGCTGGCAGCTGAATTTGACGGAGCGCTTGATTGAAAGCACGCTCGGAGTAAAGTCGATCCTCTTCCGTCCGCCCTACGGCATCGATCACCAGCCGGAATATGCCGAGGAAGTGGCGCAACTTCCCTATCCCCAGGAGCTCGGATACCTGATTGTCGGCCAGCGCATCGATCCGGATGACTGGAGCCTGCAGGACGGCAAGCCGATCCCCGCTAAAGAGATTGTTGACAGCGTCTTGAGGCAAGAGAACAAAGGCAATATTGTTCTTCTGCACGACGGCGGCGGCGATCGCAGCCAGACCCTTGCCGCCCTGCCGCTGATTATCGACGCGCTTCGCGCAAAGGGCTACCAGTTCGTTTCCGTTTCGGACTTGATCGGAAAAACGCGCGCGCAGGTGATGCTGCCGCTCTCCCCTGAAGAACAGTTTGAAGCCCGCGCCGACGGATTCATCTTCGGGCTGTTTCAATACTTCCGTTTCTTCATTGGCATCATCTTCGTCCTCGGAATCTTTTTGGTAAGTGGACGCGCTTTAGTCATCGGCCTGCTGGCGCTCATCGAAAAGCTGCGGCCGGACTACGCGGTAATGCCAAATCCTCCGCCGAGCGTTACCGTTCTGATCCCCGCGCACAACGAAGAGAGCGTCATCGTACAGACCATCACCTCGGTCCTTCTCTCGGATCTCCAGAACTTGCGGACCATCGTTGTGGACGACGGCTCAGCGGACAAAACGGGCGAGTTGCTGGATGCGAACTTTTTGCATGAGCCGCGCGTCCACATCATTCATCAAGTGAATCGCGGGAAAGCAGCGGCGCTGAATGCGGCCATGTCCCTGGCGGATACCGAAATCGTGGTGACCATCGACGCGGACACGGAAATTGAGCCGGACGCCATTGGCAACTTGATCCGGCATTTCTCCGATCCTAAGGTTGGCGCGGTCGCGGGCAACGTGAAGGTCGGCAACCGCTCGCGCTGGCTCACGCGCTGGCAAGCGCTGGAGTACATCACCAGCCAGAACATGGAGAAGCGCGCTTTCGACCTCTTGAATTGCATCACCGTTGTGCCCGGAGCGCTTGGTGCGTGGCGCAAGAAAGCCATTGAAGCCGCGGGCGGCATCACTGCGGACACCGTCGCCGAAGACGCCGATCTGACCATTGCGATCCGCCGCCTGGGTTGGCGCGTCAGCTACGACGAAGAGGCCATCGCCTGGACGGAGGCTCCGGAAACCGCCAGCCAGCTCATCCGCCAGCGTTTCCGCTGGACCTTCGGCACGCTGCAATCCTTCTGGAAGCATGGCGACACGCTGCTCCGGCCAAAATACGGAACGCTCGGTTGGATTGCCCTTCCGAACATCTTTGTGTTTCAGCTCGTGTTGCCGCTGATTTCTCCAATCATCGACCTCATGTTCTTCGGCTCGCTGCTGCTCTGGGTCCTGGCGCAGTTCCGGGTCACGCGGCTGCCTCAGCTTTGGACCACCTCTGACGTGGAAAAATCGGTCCTCTTCTTCCTGGGCTTTTTGCTCATCGACATACTCACGTGCATGGTGGCCTTCGCCTTGGAGCACAAGGAAGACTGGACGTTGCTGTTCCCCGTCTTGTTGCAGCGCTTCTACTACCGCCAGTTGATGTACGTGGTGTTGTTCCGATCCGTGAAGGAAGCGGTGAGCGGGCGCCCCGTGGGCTGGCGCGGCGTCGAATCGGAAGCTCCCCCGCCGGCTCCCAAAGCCCCGCCCGAACCCGCCCCCGCCGAGGGCAATTGAGTTTGCTCACGCCTCGGGATGCTGTGCGTCTGAATGTCCGTTGGACTCTCCGAACGCGCCGGGGGTGCGGAGGTATCTAGTGCTTGCCAGGATCACGGCCGTCTTCTTCTTTGCTATTTTGTCCCTCCTCCCTTCGGCGTCCGCGCAGCAATCGAAACCGAGGGAACACTTTGAAAATGCCGAAGTTCTCTACGATTGGGTCGGCAACACCCGCGGCGACAAGCTCCGGACATTCGTCACGCGCCCGAGGAAACTCCCCGGCAAAGTGCCAGTCATCTTTTTCGTGGGCTGGCTAAGCTGTGACAGTGTCGAGTACCCGCAGGGAGAAACGGACGGCTTCGGCGCCGTGATTCTTCGCCTGATTGAACAGTCCGGCTATGCCACGGTGCGTATGGACAAGCCTGGTGTCGGTGAAAGCCAGGGGACACCTTGTGGCAAGGCCGATTTTCAGGGAGAGTTTGAAGGCTATCAAGCGGCTTTTGACTCCATGAGTAAGTACGATTTCCTCGACCTGGACCGCATCTTTGTGATGGGCCTGAGCAACGGAGGCGGTTTTGCCCCGCTGGTTTCGCGCCAACACCGTGTGCGTGGCTTTATTGCCGCCGGCTCCTGGGGGCGCACATGGTACGAGCATATGCTGGAAATGGAACGCCTTCGCTTGACCGATGCGGGCAAGTCCGCCGCCGACGTGAGTGACGCCATGAAAGTGTTCTCGCAGTTTTATGATCTGTATTTGATCCAGGGGCATACTCCCGGAGAAGTCATCCGTCAACACCCGAAGTGGCAGGATTATTGGTACGACTCATCCGACGGCCAATACGGCCGTCCAGCAGCCTTCTACCAGCAGTTACAGGCACTGAACCTCGGGGAAGCGTGGCAGAAAGTAGATGCGCCAGTGCTAGTCCTTCGGGGCACGAGTGACACCGTCATGAGCCGAGCTGATAGCGCAGCGCTTACGGAGATTGTCAACCGCGTCCACCCTGGCAGGGCCCGCTATCTGGAACTCGAGGGCATGAGTCACGACTTCATGGTGGGGAATAAATTCTACTCCGAGCTGGTCCCCACGATCTTGGATTGGACGAAGCAACAATTGGCGGCTGGTAATTGAAATCCCGGCCCCCGCATCGGTGACGGGATGACTCTTGTTGGAACGGGTTTACGCGGTTGTTGCCCACGCCCCCACGAAATGGGCGCTTCACCTGAACGAGTTTCTGCGGATTTTCATCCATACCCTGACTTATTGTACGATATTGCCCTGCTAGAGGGAGGGTTCCATGGCCACTAGTTTCACCTTAAACGGTAAACCACAAACCGTTGACGTAAGCCCCGACATGCCGCTGCTCTGGGTCTTGCGCGACACCCTGAACATGACCGGCACGAAGTTCGGTTGCGGCATGGCGCTCTGCGGGGCGTGTACCGTGCACATCAACGGCGAAGCGACGCGCTCCTGCATCACTCCGGTCTCCGGCGTGGCCGGCAAGAAAATAACCACCATCGAGGGTCTCTCCGCCGATGGCAGCCACCCCGTGCAGCAAGCCTGGATGGAAGAAGACGTTCCGCAATGCGGCTATTGCCAGTCCGGACAGATCATGTCCGCAGTAGCGCTGCTCTCGAAGAAACCCAACCCCACCGACACCGATATCGACGATGCCATGAGCGGCAACATCTGCCGCTGCGGCACCTACCAGCGCATTCGCAAGGCCATCCATCGCGCTGCGTCCATGCAGGGCAAGGCCAAGTCCGCCGCTTGATTTGCTGACAATCGCACTGACCAAAACTCTTCCCGAGGTGTCCCATGGCGAATGCTTCTGTTGTAAACCGTCGTGATTTTCTGAAGACCGGTACCGCGGGCGGCGTCGCCCTCGTCATCGGCTTCCATCTCTCTCCGCGCGCTTTTGCCGACCAAGCGGAGGACCAGGAAAAGAAACCGCCCAATCCCTTCGACGCTTGGGTTCGCATCGCTCCTGACAACAAGGTCACCTTGATTCTTGGAAAGTCCGAGATGGGTCAGGGGATCATGACGGCGCTCCCCATGATCCTCGCGGAAGAATTGTGCGTGGATTGGAAGCAAGTGAAGGTGCAGCAAGCGCCCACCAATCCGAAAATTTATGACCTCGGTACCGGAGGGAGCGGCAGCGTTGCCGGTTCCTGGCTGCCCTTGCGCCGGGCAGGCGCGGCGGCTCGCGAAATGCTCGTCGCCGCAGCAGCCAAGAAATGGGAAGTCAGTCCGGACACGTGCCAGGCCCAGGACGGGCAAGTGGTTCACGGCAATCCCAAGCGGTATCTGTCTTACGGTGAACTGGTCGAAGCCGCTTCAAAGTTTCCGATTCCCAACCTCAACACCGTTCCGCTCAAGAACTCCGACGATTTCACTGTAGTGGGCCACGACACCCGCCGCTTTGAAGGCCGCGATAAAGCAACTGGGGCCGCCAAATTCGGCATCGATTCTCGCGTTTCGGGCATGCTTTTTGCGGTCGTCGCACGGTGCCCGGTCTTTGGCGGGAAGGTCGCATCGTTTGACGCTGCAAAAGCGAAAGCGGTGCCCGGCGTTCGAGATGTCATCCAATTTGAGACCAGCGGAAGAGGCGCTTCCACCACCGGTGGAATTGCCGTACTGGCGGACAATTCCTGGGCCGCGATCCAGGGCCGCAAGGCACTCGACGTCAAATGGGAGGAAGGGCCGGCCGCGAATGAATCGTCAGCCGAGCTTCATAAACAGTTTCTCGCCAATGCCGCCAAGCCCGGAAAAGTCGTCCGCAACGACGGCGATGCGGACTCCGCTCTCGGGTCCAGTCCGAAAAAAATCGAAGCGGTCTACGAGCTTCCCTTCGCTCCCCACGCTTGCATGGAGCCGATGAACTGCACCGTGCACATCCGGCCTGACGGCGCGGAAGCGTGGATTCCAACGCAAGCGCCGCAGTGGGCGCAAAGCGTCATCGCGGAGGCTGCCAAGCTGCCTCCAGAAAAAGTGATCGTCCATACCACACTGATGGGCGGCGGCTTTGGCCGCCGTTACCAGGCGGATTTCGTCATGGAAGCAGCGCAAGTGGCCGCCAAATCCGCGGGCAAGCCAATCATGGTTTTTTGGACTCGCGAAGACGACATGCAGCACGGTTTTTACCGCCCGGCGTCTTATCACAAGATGCAGGGCGTGCTGGATGGCAATGGAAGTCTCGCGGCCTGGAAACATTTTCAAACCTCAACCTCTATCGCCGCCAAGTGGAGCCAGAAAGGCGCGGAGGATTCGGGGCTGGGCGAGTTCGGAACTGGGGCCACCATTCCTTACCTCACACCGAATCTCCGCATCGAGTACATGCTCGCCGAATCGAGTGTGCCCCGCGCCTGGTGGCGTTCCGTCGAACACTCCAGCAGCGGCTTCGTCGTGGAGAGTTTTATTGACGAGCTTGCGGCCTCTGCTGGCCAGGATCCGCTGGCGTTCCGAATGAAACTCATCGGCGGGGATCGCAAAATTCCAATGTTCGGCAATGAGAAAGAGCCGCCTCTCGATACCGCGCGGCTCAAAGGCGTCTTGCAACTCGCCGCAGACAAAGCAGGTTGGGGCAAGCCGCTGCCAAAGGGCCAGGGACGCGGCATCGCTACGTTTTACTCATTTAATTCCTACACTGCGGCCGTCGCGGAAGCCAGCGTGAAGGATGGCGCCGTGAAACTGCACCGTCTCGTCTACGCTGTGGATTGCGGCCGTCCCATTAATCCGGACGGAATCCGAGCGCAAGTCGAAAGCGCCGCCATCTACGGTCTCTCGGCCACTTTGCACGACGCCATCACCATCAGCGGAGGCCGCGTCGAACAGTCGAATTTCCACAACTACCAGATGCCGCGGATTGGCGAGACGCCGAAAACCGAAGTTCACGTGGTCATGAGCAAGGAGGAGCCGACCGGCATCGGCGAGCCCGGATTGCCGGTGGTTGCCCCGGCAATGTGCAACGCGATTTTCGCCGCGACCGGGAAGCGAATCCGGCGGCTTCCGATGCGATCCGAAGATTTGGCCTAGCCGGCCAATCTGTCAGGCTCGAACCATCCGCGCCGAAGATCTGGCGTAGCTCTGACCTCCCGCTTGTTGCAGAATGGCGTGTGCTCCTGACGTCCATCTACTTCGCTGCCATTCCTTTTGCTATTTGGCTTTATCTCCTTCTCGCGCGCGGAAATTTTTGGAAGTTACGGGAAGACGAAATCGCGCCGAAGCCGCTCGAAAACTGGCCACGTGTTTTTGCCGTCGTTCCTGCTCGCAACGAAGCCGAAACAATTGCCCGTGCAATCGCCAGTTTGGCGGGCCAGAATTATCCGGGTGAGTTCGAAATTATCGTCGTCGATGATCAGAGCGAAGACGGAACCGCCGGGCTGGCGCGGCAAGCGGCGGCGGAATCCGCCGCAGCGCAACGCGTGACGGTTCATTCCGTTGCCGCGCTTCCTCCCGGCTGGACTGGAAAACTCTGGGCGCTGAACGAAGGCGTTTCCGTAGCAGCGGAAAAAGCGCCGGAATTCTTTTGGTTCACGGATGCGGATGTGGTGCACGCGCCGGACACTTTGCGCCGCCTGGCTTTTCGCGCGGAGAGAGATTCGCTCGACCTCGCATCGCTCATGGTGCTGCTGCAGGCGAAAACATTTCCTGAACGGCTGCTGATTCCGCCGTTTCTCTATTTTTTCCTGATGCTCTATCCGCCGCGATGGATCGCGGACCCCAAAGCGCGCACGGCGGGCGCGGCGGGCGGTTGCATTTTGCTGCGCCGCACCGCTATTGAGCGCATCGGGGGGATCGCGGCGATTCGAAGCGAAGTGATTGACGATTGCGCGCTGGCGGGAGCGGTGAAGCGGAGCGGCGGAAAAATCTGGATGGGCCTGACCCGCGCAAGCGCGAGCCTTCGCGAGTACGGCAGCTTTGCGGAAATTCGCGACATGATCACGCGCACTGCATTTGCGCAACTTCGTTTTTCGTTTATGTTGCTCGTCGCGACGCTGATCGGCTTGTTTGTGACTTTCTGGCTGGCGTGGATTCTTTTCTTCACTGGAGATGATCCGGCGTGGATTATGGCGAGCACCGCGGTATCCTTGATGACCACAACCTTTCTGCTAACCGTGCGGTTTTACGGCTTGTCGCCGGTTTGGGCTTTTACGCTACCTGCCGCAGCTTTGTTCTACGGTTATGCGACGTGCGTTTCCGCGGTTCGCTATTGGCTCGGCCGCGGCGGCCAATGGAAAGGGCGGACTCAAGCGCCGCGCGGAGACTAATTCGTATCGCGTGGCATTCAAATTTGTAGTCTTGTGCATCGAAATTTGTTATCCTGCGCAAAGGTGAGGTACAGGGCTGTATCCCGTATTCAGGGGAACGGCACCGGAGGCCAGCATGAGCGTTGTCCCGAATTCCGGGAACGGAAAAATCACCGTGCCCGATCTCCTGCAGCGTAAGACCCAGGCTGCGGACTCCCATTCGAACTTCCAGAAAATCACTTGCCTGACGGCATACGACTATCCGACCGCGCGGCTGCTCGACGAAGCCGGGGTGGACGTGATTCTTGTCGGCGATTCACTCGGCATGGTTGTGCTGGGGCATGAGAGCACGCTGCCGGTGACGATTGACGAGATGCTGCACCATACTCGCGCCGTGCGCCGCGGAACGCACCGCGCACTTCTAGTGGCGGACATGCCTTACGGCAGCTATCACACGGACATGGCGGAGTCACTGCACAACGCCATGCGCTTCGTAAAGGAAGCCGGGGCGGAGGCCGTGAAGGTGGAAGGCGGCGAGCGCCGGCTGGAGTTGATTTCGCGGCTGACGGAAGCGGAGATCCCGGTGATGGGGCACGTCGGCTTGACGCCGCAATCGGTGAATGCGCTCGGCGGATATCGCGTGCAGGGAAAAACACCGGACGCTGCCGGGCAATTGATTCGCGATGCGCGCGCGGTGGAAGCGGCGGGGGCTTTTGCGGTTGTTCTGGAGGCGGTGCCTCGAGAGCTGGCGGCGCAGATTACGCGCGAATTGCGCATCCCGACGATCGGCATAGGCGCCGGCCCGGACTGCGATGGGCAGATTCTTGTCGTTCACGATCTTCTTGGTCTTACGTTTGGCCAGACGCCGAAATTTGCGCGGCAGTATGCCAACGTCGGGGAAATCATCGCGAAGGCCGCGAAGGAATATTGCGAAGATGTGCGCGGGGGGACGTTTCCATCCGATGGAGAGTCCTATCATGCGGCGCAGATGGCGATAGAACAGAAAGAGGCGCCGGTTAATAGCGACGGCGATTGGTAGAAAGCGAACCACGAAGTAAAGGTCAAAAGCGGATTCCTCGCTTTCGCTCGGAATGACAAACGAAATCTAGTCCTGCAAGTGGGGGGAGAAGATGACGCCTCAAGAGATGCGCACGCTGTACGACTACAACGCCTGGGCCAATCGTCGGGCGATGGAAGCGGCATCCAAGCTCACTGCGGAGCAGTTCGTTCAACCGATGGGCTCGAGCTTCGGCTCCGTGCGCGACACACTTGCGCATGTCTACGGCGCGGAGTGGATCTGGCTGGAACGCTTCCAGGGCCGATCGCCTGCATCGCTCCCGGATACGACGCAATTCAAAGACGTGGCGAGCTTGAAAGAGCGCTGGAACGAACACGAATCGCGGCTGCTTGGCTTTGTGCGGGGCCTGACCCAGGCCGACCTCGACCGGGTGATGGAATACAAGACGCTCAAGTTCGGCGTCTACAGCAATCCGCTTTGGCAATCGATGCAGCATCTCGTTAATCACGGAACCTATCACCGCGGACAGGTCACCACGCTGCTGCGGCAAATCGGCGCGCAGCCGATTCTGACGGACCTCATGCATTTCTATCGTGAACGCGCCACAGCGGCGGGCGCTTAGTTTCAGGTTTCCATCCCTACCCCGTGGACACGATCCGAACGATTGCGTGGATGAAGGAACATGCGCGGCAAGCGCGCGCGGAGAGCCGCATCGTCGGACTCGTGCCGACGATGGGCGCGCTCCACGCCGGGCATTTGGCACTGATCGAACGAGCCAGGCGGGAGTGCTCGCCGGTCATTGCTTCCATCTTCGTCAATCCGAAGCAGTTCGGCCCCAACGAGGATTTCTCAAAATATCCGCGTGCGCTCGATAGCGACAGCAAGATGCTGGAGCAGGCTGGAGTGGATTCCGTCTTTGCGCCGGAACCTTTGGAGATTTACCCGAACGGTTTCTCGACCTACGTCCATGTCGAAGGGCTGAGCGAGCGGCTCGAAGGACACTCGCGACCGGGCCACTTTCGCGGCGTCACCACCGTGGTGATGAAACTTCTGGAGATCGTTCAGCCGAATTTTGCCTATTTCGGACGGAAGGATGCACAGCAGGCGCGGATCATCACGCAGATGGCGCGCGACTTGAATCTCGATTCGGAAATTGTCGTATGCCCCATCGTGCGCGAGCCGGATGGCTTGGCGTTGTCTTCGCGCAATGCGTATCTGAGCGCGGAGGAGCGCAAGGCCGCCACTGTTTTGCATCGCGCGCTGGATGCGGCGAGAAGCGAGCTTGCCGCCGGAGTTCGCGATGCACTGCAGTTGCAAGGCGTGCTCCACCGCACGCTCAGCGCGGAACGTCAGGCGAGGGTGGAGTATGCGGAGGTCGTTGATGCCGAATCGTTCGAGCCGGTCGTGCGCGTGAGCAAGCCTTCCTACATTCTGCTCGCCGTGTTCATTGGCAAAACGCGGTTGATCGACAATTTGTACATGGAGCCGAAATCGCCAGTCTCGGAAGAACTAGTGTTTCATTTCTAGCGACATTGCAGCGCTGACGATCCGCTCTCGCCGATTCCTTCTGCTAGACTTTTTCCTGCAGCCCCAATCCAAGACGGAGGTTACGGAGATGAGAGCCAGGATGCGATTCGTTTCGATTTTTGTTGCGCTAGCCCTGCTATTGCCTGCGCTGGCACTGGCAAGCGGCACGGTTCCCGCAGGAGTGAGAATTACCGTGGTGACGGACCAATCCGTGAGCTCCAAGACGGCCAAGATTGGACAGACGGTAACAGGTTCGGTCGGACAGGATGTGACCTCCGGCGGCAAAGTGGTGATTCCCAAAGGATCGCCGGTTAAGCTGACGGTGAGCAGCGTGCAGGCTTCGGGCCGCTTGTCCACGCCGGCTAAGCTGTACTTGCGGCTTCGCTCGGTGACGGTGGGGGGCAAAACCTACACAATTGCCACAAGTTCCGCCGGAAGAACACTGGGCGGCAAGGGCAAACGCGATGCCGGATTCATCGGCGGCGGCGCTGCGGGAGGCGCGATCATCGGTGCGCTAGCTGGCGGCGGCAAGGGCGCAGCGATCGGGGCTGCGGCTGGTGCCGGAGCCGGAACGGCCGGCGCAGCAGCGACAGGGAAGAAAGACATCGAGTTTCCCGCGGAAACAAAGCTGGCGTTTACAACGCGAACGACGGTAACAATCAACTAGGGCGAATCGCGGGCGCGAGAGCCGAGCGAGGCCGAAGCAACCTCTTCAGACAGCCGAGGGACGTCAACCCTCGAAGTGAAGGATGGAAATTTCTAGTTAACCATAACCGACCTCCTCCCTCTGTTTTTTGTAAGTGCTGATAAAGGTCTTAGTGTGGCTGTAAGTGGTTTAGAATCAACAGTTGTGGGCGGGTGCCGGTGCGAGGAGTGCGGCAACGGCGGCCATCCGAGAAGGTAAACGAACACAAGGACACGCGGTCCTTGGGACTGAGAGAGGACATAAAAGTCTCCTTAGAGTTGAGTTTTGGGATTGCTTAGTGAGAAGAGCCCGATGCCCATGCAGGCAACCGGCGGTGTAAAGTAAAAACGCCTCGCGGGGTGGCGAGGCGCAGCACGGAACAGAGATAATGTACCATGAGGGTAATGCGGATCAAGTTAAAAATCAGGGACAAAGGAAAGGTAAGTCAAAACCCGCAGCCTTAAAACCGAAGGGTGCGGCACCCCGTGAGGGGCTGCTGAGCGTTTGCGCCGCCCGCCGAGCAACATCGTTGCGGCACTACTGCGCGCGGAAAATCACGTTGGCGTGAATGTACTGCGGCTTGCCGTTCTTGATGTAGGGGCTGAAGTGCCACTTCTGGAGGGCGGCGTAGGCCGCGAAGAAAACCGGGTCAGGGAGGCTGTGAGTATTCCCGATTCCGGCCAGCTTTCCGGTTTCGTCGATTGAAATCTGCACGATGACTTCTGATCCCTTTTGCACGCTGTCCGGAGGGAAAACGGGCTCAGCTACGTTTGTTACAAGCTTGCGAATCTCTTCGTCCGACAATTCCGGGAGGGCGCGCGATTTATCCACCGCGGTGCGGAAAGTGAATCCCAGGAGAGCTTCCACTTGTACCGGCGCGCCGTCAGAGATTGCCGGTTTCAAGCGCCATTTCTTGACCGCTTCGCGCAGAGGATCCTGCAGACTGGCACTGTCACAACCCTCGGGCCAGGCTTCACGAATGTGTCCGGCGCGGTCCGCGGAGACATAGACCGCGCACCCGCCTGTGGTCAGACCGTCGCCAACGGGCGGCCAATTAATTTCCGTACTTCCGAGGGCTAATTTTCGCAACAGGTCTTCATCAATCCTTATGCTTTTGATTTGATCTTTTGGCGGAGTGGGCTGGGATACGACGAACATCTGTTCATCCGGCTGAGTGAGCTCCGTCAATTCCGTGATGCGAGCCTCAAGTTTGGTGCCTGGCTCGGGATCGGTACTAATCCGGCGGGCGACGCGCTTTTCGCCGAATTTCTTGAAGTCCTTGAACTCCGCCGAATATCCCTTGGTGAAGACGGAAGCGAGCAGACCGTGACTGCCTTCGAAGCAAATCACCCATCGGTCGACTCTGGCGTGCAGATCGGCGCAGGTGGTGGACTGTTCGGACCCTTGCAGTTTTCGTATTTGTACATTTGATTGCTTTAGGGCACTCATCATCGGCAGCGGGTCCATCATCGCGGTGACAAAATTCTTAAGCCAGTAAGGAAAGTAGTCTCCTTTGTCCTGTTCGGAAACAGCATCACCGTTGACGACCAATGTTTGCGAGAATTCCTGGGACTCGATCGTGCGTTTCCACTCCGTGGGAGACACCCAATACTCTTCAATTTTGGCTTGATAGTCAGAATTGGGACCTGTGGTTTCTCGAATGACGGCCTGCAAATGAAAAGGCTTGCTTCCAGGCAGGGTCAGTTTTGATTGTTGCAGGGCCCGCTCGGCGGCATCGCCGACAGAGAGCGTGTTTCCATCACTCGCGAAAGCAGATGCTGCGAGGAAGAACCAGAGAGATGCGAGGATCGGCCGCATGTTTACACCTGTCCAAAGAATTCCTGCGCGATCGAGCTAATAGGAAAGGTTGAGTGTACACCAAGAATCGATGGCGGCTTCAGCGGCTGCTTTTCGTTAGGCGCTGGAGGACTTCGGAGGGGTGGCCTTTGGCTCTGACGAGGGGCCAGACTTCCTCGATTTTGCCGTCTTTGCCGATGAGAAAGGAGCTGCGGACGATGCCCATGGACGTCTTGCCCATGAATTGCTTTTCTTGCCAGGCACCGAATTTTTGGATGGTCTTGTGGTCGGAATCGCTGAGCAGGGGAAAATTGAGGTTTTGCTTTTCCTTGAAGGAGGCCTGAGCCTTGACGGAATCGGCGCTCATTCCAAGGATGGCGACTCCGAGCTTGTCGAAGTCTTCTTTTGCGTCACGAAACTCGGACGCTTCTATCGTTCAACCGGAGGTGTTGGCTTTGGGGAAGAGAAAGAGGAGGACACGCCGGCCTGCGAAGTCTTTGAGCGCGACTTCTTTGCCTTCGTCGGATTTGAGGCGGAACGCGGGGGCTTTGGCGCCGATTTTGAGCATGGAATTTCCTTCGCTAGACCTTGAAAGAGAAAGCGGACGGCCTCGGAAGGCCGTCCCTACAACTAAGACGCAGTATACGTCGAGATGTTTCCACCATGGGCCGAATCTTGGCGACAATGCCGGGACAGTTTGATTGGCGATCCTAGTTAGATGGCCTAAGGATGAACAGACGGTTGCGGCGGCAGTAAGGCTGGAGACGACGGAAAAGCGGCGGCGAGCCGCCGCACTCCCAAAATCCTCAGGCCTGAAGGCCTGAGCTACAGGGTCAGGAGAGCAGCTTGCGGAGGATGTCGTTGACGGCCTGGGGGTTGGCTTGGCCGCGCGTGGCCTTCATGACTTGGCCAACAAAAAACTTGAAGACGCCTTCGTTGCCGGATTTGAACTTGGCGACGTTCGCAGGGTCCTTTGAGATGATTTCGCGCGCGGCTCGTTCGATGGCGGTATCGCTCACCTGCGCGCCGAGGCCTTCGGCTGCGACAATCTCCGCTGCGCCGCGTCCGGATTCGAACATGGTGGCGAAGACTTTTTTCCCGATGGCGCCGGTAATCTTGCCGGATTCGACGAGCTTCACCAATTCAGCTAGGGCAGCGGGCGAGACTGGGCTCGCGTCAATTTCCTTGCCGGAATCTTTTAAGCCGCGAAGAAGTTCGGTCTGCATCCAGTTGGCGGCGGCTTTGCCTGGGGCTCCAGCTTTGACGACGGATTCGAAATAATCGGCGAGCGCTTGCGTGTTGGTGAGGACTTCGGCGTCGTAAGGCGTAATGCCGAAGGAGCTGACGAAGCGGGCGCGCTTGGCTTCAGGCAGTTCGGGGACCGTGCGAAGAACTTCGTCGCGCCAGGCGGCGCTGACGTGGACGGGGAGCAGGTCCGGCTCCGGGAAATAGCGGTAGTCGTGGGCCTTTTCTTTCGAACGCATGGAGACGGTGTGGCCTTCGGCTTGGTTCCAGAGGCGCGTCTCCTGCCCGATGCGGCCGCCGGATTCGAGGACGCCGATGTGGCGCTCGATCTCGTATTCCAGCGCTTTTTGCAAATATCGGAAGGAGTTGAGGTTTTTTACTTCGACCTTGGTGCCGAACTCTTTTGAGCCACGCGGGCGGACACTTACGTTGGCATCGCAGCGCAATGAGCCTTCTTCCATATTGCAATCGCTGACGCCGGTGTAGAGGAGGATCTGGCGGAGCGTGGTGAGGTAGGCGTGGGCCTCTGCGGGCGTGCGCATATCCGGTTCGGAGACGATTTCGCTGAGCGGGGTACCGCAGCGGTTGTAGTCGATGTAGGTTTTCTGGGCGGATTGCGCGAAGCCTTCGTGAAGATTTTTTGCGGCGTCTTCTTCGAGGTGTAGGCGCGTGATGCCGATACGCTTTTTAGCGTCGCCAACTTCGACTTCGAGCCAGCCGCCGGTAGCGAGCGGCAATTCGTATTGGGAGATTTGGTAGCCCTTGGGCAGGTCTGGGTAAAAGTAATTCTTGCGGGCGAAGCGCGAATGGTCGTGGACGGTGCAGTGCAGAGCGAGCGAGGCGCGCATGGCCATTTCAACGGCGCGCTTGTTCAGCACGGGGAGAGTTCCAGGCAAGCCGAGACACACCGGGCAGACGTTGGTGTTGGGCGGATCGCCGAAGCGAGTCGAGCAGCCGCAGAAGATTTTCGTTCTGGTGAGTAGCTGGACGTGGACTTCCAGGCCGATGACGGGCTCGTATTTCGCCAGGACTTCGGGGGCGATGGACGTTTCCTCTGGAGTGGATTTCGCCATAAGGGAGTGAAGATTATAGCACCGGCGGGGTTGTCAGTTCTCAGTTGCCAGTTTTCAGTTGTTAGTTTTAAGTTTTTAGTAAGAAAAGAATTGAAGAGTCTTGCTTCAGCAAGGGGGCTCTGCAGTGGATTTCGCAATAAGGATACGAAGGTTGCAGCATCAGCGAGCGTAGTGTCAGGCAGCGGGAGGGAACTGGCGGGCGTAGGCGTCGATGGCATTGCGGGCGGTAATGGTGAGATTCGGGGGGAGTTGATCGAGCGGAAACCAGCGGACTTCGCGGGTCTTGCGAGGTTCGCAGTTCTTGGCGCGGCCTCTAGCTACGCGGCCCCAATACGCTGGGGAAACCCAATGCTGGCTTTCCTGCGGCAAGAGATGGTCGGTAACGCAAAGAAGACCCTCGATGGAGACATCGACGCCCACTTCCTCACGAGCTTCGCGAAGTGCGCATTCTGCGAGGGTCTCCAAGTATTCCAGCTTGCCGCCAACGATACTCCAGCAACCTGCTTCGGGAGGCAGATTGCGGAGCGTGAGAAGCACCCGACAGTGGTGGTCTACGATGAGCACGCCGACGCCAACCCGCGGGCGTGAGCCATCCTCGGCGGGAGCACGAGAAACATCTGGAGTTAAATTTCGCCGGTCCATTGGACCTCCGAGTTGGGGAGGCGCCAAGTCTAGCTAGCGCGATGAATCGGGTGCAAGCTCTCGCAGGGCGGGAACCATACGCTCGGCAAGGGCGTAGCTGCCGAACAGCAATGCGGCATAGAATGCGTCGCCCGCCAGAGTGTTCCAGAAGAACGGAATGCCGGCGATGTAGCAAGCGGCGAGGCCGGAAGCGGTATGCGGAAAGCCGCTCAGGAATTGCCAGACGGCGAAATTCGTGACAACGAAAAACTGGATGGCGCCGAGGAGCGTGGCGAGCGTGATGCGGGAGATGCTGCGGCGGTCGCGCAGCCAGAGGCCGATGGCAACGTTGACGAGGAAGCTGGCGTAGACCACGAACATCAGTTTGTGGAAGCCGATGAAAATGTCGCCGAGGAAGAGGGCGAGCAGGGGAAAGAAAAATGCGAGGCGGCGGTCACGCAGAACGGCGCCGGAGAAGAGCGCTATCGCGCCAACGGGGGTGAAATTCCAGGGATGCGGAGCGATGCGCAAGGCGGCGGCAAGCAGAATCAGGGCAAAAGCGAGCAGCATGCGGCAGAGCAAATTTTGTTTGTGAGACATTTCGGCGTTCATTTTGTTGCTCCCTCCATTTGCGGCAATAGATCGCAAAACACAAAACCATCGCGGTTGACAATTTCTCCCGTTCGAATGGGAATGGGAGATTGAAAAATCGGGCCATCGAAGACGAAGGTGTGAAACTCCCCGTTTTCGCCGCAAGGGTCGGCGTGGGGCGGAAGATTGCGAAAGAAGGATTCGTCCAGTTCGCGACCGGCGAAGCTGGGATCGAGAACTTTGGTGTCGATGCAAGCGGCAATGGCGCGGAAGTGTTGCTGGTGAAAGAACTGGATCAGTTCACGAGTGTCGCGTTTCCAGAGGGGGAAGAGCGCGGTCATGCCGATGCGGGCGAGGTTTTTCTCGCGGTAGGCACGAAGATCTTCGAGGAAGATGTCGCCGAAGGCGACTGTTCGAACGCCGTGGTCGTGGAAGAGGCGGAGGGCTTCTTCCATGCGGGCTTCGTAGATGGAATTGACGCATTGCGGGGGGATGCAGACTTCGTGCAGCGGTAGGCGGAGTGAGTCTGCCTGCCGCCGGAGAAGTTCACGGCGGACGCCGTGCATGCTGATGCGGTCGTAGCCTTCGGTCACCGTGGTGAGAAGAGCGACGATTCGGAAATACTTCTGTTGGAGCAGCGTGTAAAGAGCCATGGCGCTGTCTTTGCCGCCGCTCCAGCAGAAGAGGATGGGTTCGGGTAACGTCAAGAAAGTCTCCAAGTGCTATGGACCTTGCCGCGATGGGGCGCAACATGTTGCGCCCCTACGAAGAAAGAGATTAGTTCCTGCCGGCGAAGCGGTAGTTCATGCCTACGCGCACATCGCGGCCGAGCGCGGGATAGCCGAGCGCGTCCTGATATAACTTGTCGAGAAGATTGGTGGCCCGGGCATAGAGCGAGACGCCGCGCCCGAGGTTGTAGCTGGTGGCCAGATCGAAACGGGAGTAGCCGGGATTGCGGGTGAGATTGAGTCCGACAAAAAGAAAGTCACTGTCGGTGCGGATACCGGTGAAATAGCCGGCAAGATTCACATTGAGGCGCCGGAACGCAGCATTCATCGTGAGAGATCCAGAATTGGGAGGCCGGCGGATGAGACGGTTACCAGCAATCAGGGCGGGATCAAACGCGTTTGGAGAGGCAAGGACGCGACTATCGTCATGGGTATAGTTGGCGGCGACGCTAAGCCAGCGCAGGGGGTGGGCTACCGCGGTTAGGTTGACTCCTCGCGCTCGCGCAAGATCCGTGTTGAAGAACGTGCCGAAGAAGGGGCACTTGCTTCCGGGCGGCGGGGCGGTGGATTCGAAGCTGACGATGTCATAAAAACGATTTGAAAAGTAATCGGCAGAAAAGATTACGCGATCCGAGGCCAGCTTCTGTTCCAGACCGACGCTCCATGTTTTGCTTCGCTCCGGCCGCAGCGACGGGTTGCCGGGAAAGCAGGCGTCGCTTCCAAACGTTTGATCGAATCGCGGCTCCTTGATGCCTTGCCCGTAAAAGGCGCGAAGACGCGTATCCCCCCAGAACCCCTTGCCAAGCCTCAAGGCCAACGAAGCTCCCGCGCGGGGCACTACGCGCGTGCCGAAATTGGCATTGGCCTCCGCGCGCAGACCGAAATTGAGCGATGCGCGCGGATGAGGCAGATAACGAAAATCGAGGAAACCGCCCTGGCTATTGCGCCGCGAGTGGCTGAGGTTGAGGGCACTGACATAACCGTTTTCGACCTCGTACTGATAACCCGCCGTCGCGCCAAATCTCGGGAGCAGGTAACTCGACTGCGCGTGCAGGCCACTGCGATTGTACTGATTGGCTCCGACGAAAGGGAAATCGCAGGCAATCGCGGGAACCGCGGCGGGCGAGCGCGGCGCGCAAGAAGGATCGTTCGCGTCGAAGAAATCGGCAAGCGCATTGGAGTTGAATTCATGGTTGTAGGATTCAGCGCCGCCGATTTCGTGACGCCAGCGCGGGCCGGTCGTAAAGTTCCAGCGGGCACTGGAGCTGAAGAAGTGCAACGAGTTGTGCTGATCCAGGTTGGGCGGCAGGAGGAGCCTCTGGCCGGGGAGGCCCGCATCGCTGCCGTTATTGCGCAGCGTGAGGCGAACCTGATTCGTATCGCTGAAGCTGTAGCCGAAATTGCCAGAGAGCGTGCGGTTCAGAAAACGGTTGTTCGGCCCCTGGCCCTCGGTCTGGAGGTAAGATGCCGCGGCGGAATAGTCGAATGCACCCAGGAGGCCGCTGATCTGGCCGCCGCCACGTCCCGTGGAGAAGCTGCCGCCTTCTCCGAAGAGACTGAGCTCCGGAGTGCGCGTGTTGCCGCGGTGCGTGAAAACCTGGATGACACCTGCGACCGCGTCGGTTCCATAAAGCGCGCTTTCGGCGCCGCGCACGACTTCCACCTTGTCAATATTGTCCAGCGTGAAATTGGAGAAATCGACGGCGTTCCCTGGTTCATTTACGGTCGCACCGTCGACGAGCACCTTTGTGTAACTCGAGTTGCCGCCATTGAGAAACACGGAGGCGGAACCACCCTCCGCCCCGGTGCGGCCAATGGCCATGCCAGGAGCGAATAGAAGCAGATCCGTTAGCGTCACGGATTGGCGTGCTTCGATTTCATCGCGTGTGATTACAGTAACGGACGCGGTGGTTTCTTGCGCGAGGGTTGGCTCGGCTTGAGCGGTGACTACGACGCTGGCGGCAAGGCGCTCGAGCTGAAGCTGTACATCGATGGTGCGCTGCTGATTGGCGGTGAAGTCCAGAATGAAGTCGCGCGACACAAAGGGCGAGCGCACAAACTGGACATGATAGCGGCCAGGGGGAAACGTCAGGGTGTATGCGCCGTCCGCGGATGAAGTCGCCGCCCAGACACGGGCACTAGAGACACCCTCCAACTGGGCAGTTACACGAGCACCGCCAACACCTGCACCGCTGGCGTCGATGAGCGTGCCGGAAAGATGAGCATCAGGTGGACTGTTTTGTGCTTGCAAGTAAAAGCTAACTACAGAGGCTGCGAAGAAAAGCAAGGCAGTTCGAAGAAGTGTCGTTTTCATTTTGTCCTCCGCTCCCTCTCGCGCGGGAGTTGAAGGTTGTCCGGTGCGAGCAAAATGAATCGCACGGCTGCGAACTTCGCCGGTCTCCTGGCTTGGCGGTAGCTCCGGCCCGTTCGAATCAGGACCGTTGCGGGGCCTTCCCGCGGCGTCGCCCAGCGATGGAGCGACTGGCCGCAGTGGCCTGCGCATACACTTAATCCGCCTTACAGTCGCGCGGCGGCGACGGCTTACTACTTGGCGATTCCGAAGAGGCTGGAATCGCCAATCCGTCTTCCCGAGCACGAAGTTCGCGGTGAATGTGATCCGCGGCGCGGGGCCGCAGGGTTGGGGTTAACGAGAAAAACGTCCTTCAACTACGTTCCAGTCAAAACCGTGACCCGGGGCCGCCCGGAGGAACCGAGTTCCACCGAGAGGGGCGTCTGGAAAACTTGTTCGAGCAATTCGCGCTGGTAAATATTCGCGGGAGGACCGACCCGCAAACACCGGCCGCGCTGCATCAACACAACTTGATCGGCATACTCCGCAGCGAGGTTCAATTCGTGCGTCACGACCACGACGGTGTAGCGATTCTCCGCCGCGAGCCGCCGGAGAGCATCCAGCAAGCCGATCTGCGCGGCGATATCCAAGTGGAGAGTGGGCTCATCGAGCAGCAGAAGCAGCGGCTGTTGAGCCAACGCGCGCGCTAGGATCACGCGCTGCTTTTCTCCGCCGGAGATCTGATCCATCCAGCGGTCGCTGAGATCAGCGGCACCGACCTGGGCGAGTGCATTTTTCGCGATTATGACATCGTCTTCCGATTCGAAGCGCAGGGAGCGCCGATGGGAATGACGGCCTTGCAGGACGAATTCCCATGCACGCGCGGGGAAAAGCAAAGGGCTTTCCTGCTGGACGACGGCGATGCGCTGGGCGCGAGTGCGCGGCGTAAGCGAGTGAGTGACGAATCCGTTGAGCAGAATCCGTCCGGACAGGGGCGCGAGCGCGCCGGCGATCAACTTCAACAGAGTGGATTTGCCGCTGGCGTTTGGTCCGAGGATGGCGACGATTTCGCCGGGCTTGGCCTGAAAGCTTGTCGCTTCCAGCGTGAAAAGCGGAGCTTGCGCGAGATTCGCGGAATAGGCGTAACTGACCTGCTCGACGCTCAAGCGTATTTCGTTGGCCAAGCGGCCGGCCTCGGCAAGATGCCGCGCGTGAGATGAACCGGCGCTCACGAGAGCCTCCGGCGCAGCAGGTAAATGAAGAGCGGCGCGCCGACAACGGCGGTGACGGCGCCAACGGAAACTTCCGTCGGGGCAACTATAGACAACGGCGGTGACGGCGCCAACGGAAACTTCCGTCGGGGCAACTATAGTGCGCGCCAGCGTATCCGCAAAGACCAAAGCAATGGCCCCGCCGAGTGCAGCGGTCGGCAATAAAGTGCGATGGTCCGATCCGAAGATGAAGCGTATCGCGTGAGGTACAATCAGGCCGACGTAGCCGATGGCGCCACTCACGGAGACGGCTAATCCAGTCAGCAGAGACGCGGCAATGTAGACTACCAGGCGCACACGCGGCACGTCCACGCCCAGATGCATCGCTTCCTTCTCTCCGGACAAAAGTAAATTCAAATCCGCGGCTGTGGTGTAAATTGCACCGGCGGCCAAAAGGAACCCGATTCCCAGGAACCAGTAGGCGCTTTTCTGCAAGGGCGTGGAGAGATCGCCCATCAACCAGAACGATAGACCGCGGAGATTGCCGCTGAGAGTGTTCATCAGAAACATGATGATGGCCGAGAGGAAGGAGGAGATAATAACGCCGCCGAGAAGCAGCGTGGCGCTATCGATCTGCCCCTCGCGGCGGCCCAGAAAATAGACCGCGGCAATCGTCGCCCCCGCCCCGAGAAAAGCGCCCAGCGGAGTCAGCAGGGCGGCAAGCGCCGGTGAAATGGAAAGATGTGGCTCCGCGATCAGCGCGAGGATGGAACCCAGCGACGCACCCATGGAGACGCCGAGCACGTAAGGATCCGCCAGGGGATTGCGCAGCAGCGCTTGAAAGCTGGTTCCCGCAACGGCGAGCGACGCGCCCACAATGATGCCGAGAAGAATCCTCGGCAGGCGGATATTCATCACGATCAAGCCGTAGTCGCTGGAAATTTGACTGCTTTGTCCCAAGATGAGGCGCAGCAGATCGCGTCCCAGCGCATAAAGAGAAACCGGCACCGCGCCGAATTTCAGGGCGATGACCACGACCACGAATAAAATCACCACCAGGATCGAACATTGGAGCAGGAGGCGACGGAGCGTTAGTGCGCGCATGCGCAGCCTCCAGGAATCGTGGAGTGGTCTTGAAGGATATCCAGGGAAAAAGAATAATGGGGTGCAGGGCGCTGGTTCAGCGGGGGATTCTCCTTCTCGATTTTTTCCTTGCCGTTCTCCGGTTTTTCAATGAAGGCCTCCGGGTGAAGCTGCTTGGCGAGATCTTCGATAGCCGTGACGATCCGCGGGGCGGGACGATTTACGGCATCGCTGATCACCGCAAAGCGGCGATTGCTGACGGCATCCACGATGCTCCATCCGGGAAGCGTGGCGAGCACTTCGACAGCGGGGGAAGCGGATTCGGAATGCGAAGCCGCGAAAACAAGGAATTCGGGCTGCAGCCGGGCGACTTCCTCAAGGCTGACCTGCGGCCATCCTTGGTCGGAATCCACGATAGAGACGGCTCCTGCGCGGCGCAACGCATCCGCGATAAAGGTGTCCTTGCCAACGGAGATGAGCGGCTGAGTCCAAACAACGAACAGAACGCGTTTCGCGGCTAGAGCGCCAACACGTTGTTGCAGGTCCGCGAGCCGGCGCTGCATTTCGCGGGCGACCGATGCGCCTGCTTCGGGAACGCCGAGTACGTCGGAAAGTTTTTTCGAAGAAGTAATGATTTCCTCGACGGTATGAGGATGAACGGTGGAGTAGGAAGAGATTCCCAAGCCTTCCAGCGCATCCGCGGTCTCGAGGCGGTTCAATCCCTTGGTCACGAGAACGAGATCCGGATGCAAAGCCGCAATCTGTTCCAAACTTGGGTTGATGGCGCCGCCGACTTTGGTCTTTTTCTGGGCGTCGGGCGGGTAGTCGCAGTAGATGGTGTCGCCGACGAGACGGTCCTGCAATCCGAGCGCGTAGATGGTTTCCGTCAAACTCGGCGCGAGCGACACGATGCGGCGGACCGGCTGGGGAATGCGGACCGAACGGCCCACTTCGTCCGTAACTTCCCGGTAGGCTGGGGATGCGGAAGAGATCGGAGAAGCACTCTGGGCACGCGACAGCGCCGTGCAGGACAGCAAGGCAACGATTGCGGCGGAGACAGCGCATCGGAGGCGCAGGCGTGCGAATTCTTTCACAAATCTCCCCTGACCCGGGAATTTCACTTCACCAACAAAAAAGCCCCACGAGATAGCTAGGGGCTTCCGGCATAGCTCTTTCTCGCGAAGAGCGCGGCATTCTGCGGCACGGGAGGGTGGCCTGGCTTACGGCTTTTCAGCCGATCACAGTGGCGGGACCGCGGCCGATTCACACGGCCTTCCCCGCATCCCCTGCCTGCAAATTGAAATTCGAGTGTATGACGCAGCCGCAGGAGTGTCAATGCACGGCTGAAAACTGCACACTGAAAATGGCGCGAATGAAAAAGCACCGTGGGTGTTCAGCGATTCTTCCAGTTGGGCTTGCGCTTTTCCACCAGCGCGCGCAGACCTTCCTGCGAATCCTCAAGGCGGTAGAGTTCATTCAGGAAAATGTTCATTGAATGCTTGAGGCCCTCGCGCAGAGACAAGCCCATGCCGCCGAGAATCGCTTTCTTCGCCATGGTCAGCACTGGACCGGAATGGCCGCTAATTCGGCCCACGAGATCGTTCACCGCTTGCTCGAGTTGAGCTTCCGGCACGAGGCGATTCACCATGCCGAGTTCCAACGCGCGCTCTGCCGTCACGGGGTCACCCGTCAGAACAAGTTCAAGCGCGATCTTAGGTCCGACTAGGAAAGGCAGAATAGTGGAAGCGAGCGGCGGGAAGATGCCGATGCTGATTTCCGGCTGGGCGAAGCGGGCCTTCGGGGAGGCAATCACGAGATCGCCGAAGGCCGCCAGCTCCGCGCCGCCTCCGATCGCCGGTCCGTTCACTACGCATATGACAGGCTTGCCGACTTCCAACATTCCCGCGAATGCCGCGTGAAACGCATCGAGCATCTGAAACACACGCTGCGACGTGTATTCACCGACATCGATTCCGCCGCAAAAGACCTTGCAGGCCGAATCGAGAACGATCAACTTAACGTCGTGGAGCTCGCCGGCATGAGTGATTCCCGCGGCGATTTCGCGGAGCATCGCTTCATTGAGAAGATTATGTTCCGGACGGTTCAGGGTGATCCTCGCGACGCCTGCCTCGATACGGAACTTTATATGCTCAAATTGTTCCGGGTTGCGCCGTTCCGGTTGCGACGTGAATTCCTGGGTGTTGACAGGCTCATTCATTTCCCGCGCTCCTGGGCTAAATCGTAGAAAGTAGCCAAAACTGATGCTAGCACGGCGTTCTGTGCTATCCACGATGAGCGGAATGCATGGTGCGCAAATAGTTCGCTGGCCAGGGGAACAGTGTTTATGAGAAAGGCGCTGAGGCGATTGCAACGGAAAAATCTCTTGCTTTGTCATTCCGCTTTTTTCTTGTGCGTCTCCGTGCAACGGTTATTCTGTGAGGTGTCCCGAAGTCGGAGTGCCGGAGAACCCTCGAGGCAATTCACAAGAATGTCTTAATGGGATGCCATGTCCAATGAACGGACTGCTGTGGCTGTTCGAATGCTGGAACTGCCTGATGCCGATGGATTCCCAACACCGTCTTCGTGGGAAGTTTCAGCGCCTTTGCATTTCAACGCGGACTGGCAAGGCAAAAACGCTGATCCTGAACGAGAGACGGCGGTGAGGCTACTCTGGACTCCGGAGTCGCTTTTTCTGCGATTCCACGCGAAGTATCGCGCCATCACCGTGTTCCCCGATGCCGCGCCCAACGGCCGCCGCGACCAGCTCTGGGACCGCGACGTCGCGGAAGTTTTCCTTCAGCCCGATCCGACGCAACTCCGCCGCTATAAAGAATTCGAAGTCAGCCCGAATGGCTTTTGGATCGATCTCGACATCGTGCCGGGCGAGAAGCGCGATTTGAAGAGTGGATTGCGTCGGCGCGTTATTTTGTCTGAGGCCGCTAAAACCTGGGTCGCGGAGATTGCGCTGCCTATGAAATGCCTTGTCGAGCGCTTCGATCCAGCGGCCACCTGGAGAGTGAATTTTTACCGCGTCGAGGGGGCTGCCGAACCGCGATTTTATTCCGCCTGGCAGCCCACGGGAACCCCGTCGCCCAATTTCCACATTCCGGAAGCTTTTGGCGAATTGCTCTTTGCGGCACGCCCCATGCCGCGAAAATAGCGGACGGACCCGAGTGGTGCGGAAGATCGAAACTGGCATCCCTACTTTTTTTCCCTTATGCTTTTCCGGTGAAAAAACCACTACGGTATTTTACGGCGGAGCGATTTCTCCGAGCTTTTTTCTCTCTTCTGACCCTTGTCGCATTCGGTTGCGGCGCCTCGGCCCTGCTGGCCCGTCCGCATCAGACGGCCAACCAACCTGCTGTCGCGGTCACAAAAGTCGAACCTCCGAACTGGTGGGTGGGACTCACGCCAGAGGTGATGCTGCTGCTTTCCGGGCACGACCTGGAAGCGACCCACGTGGCGTGCAATCTGCCAACTCTCCGCGTCTCGCGCACGCAAGCTACGGCGGGCGGGAACTATCTTTTTATCTCGCTGAAGATCGGGGCTGACACGAAGTCTGGAACCGCGGTCTGCCGAATTACAGCGCCGAAGGGAACGACGTCTTTCGAACTGCCGCTCGCTGCCCGCGCCCCGACGCTGGGAAAGTTTCAAGGGCTTTCTCAGGATGACGTGATGTATCTCATCATGCCGGACCGCTTCGCGAATGGCGATCCCACGAATGATGAGCCTGCAGAAGCGCCCGGTTCCCACGATCGTTCGAAACCTCGCGCATACCATGGCGGCGACCTGTTCGGGATTCAGAATCACCTGCCCTATCTGAAGGATCTCGGCGTGACCACGCTTTGGCTAACACCGATCGTGAAGAACGGGGCTGCGCAGGACTATCACGGGTACGGCGCCGTGGACCTCTATGCCGTCGATCCACATCTTGGCGGACTGAAGGACTATCAGGATCTCGTGGTCGCCGCGCACAAGCAAGGAATGAAGGTTTTTTTTGACGTCGTTCCGAATCACATTGGCCCGAAACATCCCTGGGTTTCGAATCCGCCGCTGCCCGACTGGTTTCACGGCACGCTGCAACATCACATCGATTCGTTCTCGCCGCTAAAAGGGAGCTTCTACGGCAAGGCGGGCGGTCAGGCCATCGGAAACGATCCGTTTGAATCGCTCGTCGATCCGCACGCCTCCATGCGCATGAAACGAAATCTCACGGAAGGCTGGTTCTTCGGGATTCTGCCGGACATGAACACGGAGAACCCCTTGGTCGAACAGTATCTTCTGCAAAATAGCATCTGGTGGGCGGAAATATCCGGGCTGGACGGCTACCGCATCGACACGTTTCCCTATGTCGGACGGAAGTTCTGGGCCAACTGGCATGCGGGATTGCGCAGGCTCTATCCCTATATGACTACGATTGGCGAAGTGTTTCATCCCGATCCGAGCGTGACTTCGTTTTTTGTGGGCGGGGTAAGGCGCTACGACGGCATCGACAGCGGGCTTTCCACGGTCTTCGATTTTCCGATGTTCTTCACGCTCAGGGATGTGTTACTGCGGGGCGCACCCGCCGGCCGCATCGCGGACGTGCTGCGGCGCGATGCCTTGTATGTGCATCCCGACATGCTTGTCCCGTTTTTTGCGAATCACGACGTGCCCCGCTTCGCGAGCGCCGAAGGCGGCGCTCCTACAAAGCTGAAGCTGGCGTTCGGACTCACACTCACACTGCGGGGCGTTCCTGAAATTTACTACGGCGACGAGATCGGGATGCCGGGGGGCGGCGACCCGGACAACCGGCGCGATTTTCCCGGAGGATGGATTGGAGATGCGAACGACGCGTTCACGCAATCGGGCCGCACGCGCGACCAGCAAGAGGTTTTCGCTTACGTTCAATCGCTGCTAAAGCTTCGCCACGAACACGTTGCCCTGCGCACCGGCCAGTTGTGGCATCTGGCGTCCGACGAATCCTCTTATGTTTTTGCGCGCGAATCAGAGGAGGACGAGCGTATTGTCGTCGCCTTCAACAATGCTGATCAGCCGCGGGAGCTTCGCATTCCGTTGGCCGACACGCCGGCGCAAAGAGCGGCAGCCATCGGATTTCTCTTCGGCGAAGCAAAGGCGGAGTTGGCTGGAAACGAAATCCGAATAACCATGCCGGCGCAATCGCTGTCGATCTTTTCGTTGAACTAAGATTCGCGTGAGAAAGGCCTCTAGAACGCGAGGCGAACGCTCCAATTCTTCGCCGCATCGGGCACGGTGAGCATGACGGCATGGGCCAAGCTGTCGTAGCGCCATTCGTGGATAACTTCGTCCCCGATGCGAACTTCTTTAGGCGTAGACGCCGCGCCGTACAACGTCACTTTCGAGCTCTTCCACCAAGGCTGAAACGCATTCTTCTCCGTGCTGCTCGTCACCGTTACGGAGCCATTGGAAACCTGGCACGAATAGCTGATGCGCAGAATCTCGCCCTTTTGGTACGCAAACGTGTGACCATCATCTTGATAGAGCGTTCCGCGGCAATCATTGCCGGGCGTGCTGGCGGGAAGATAGACACGCAACTCGAGCGGCCCATTCGGTTTTTCACCGGTGCGTTGCACCAGTGGCTGCATTGGCACAATAGCTCCGGCGCGCACGTAAAGCGGCATCTCGTCGAGCCGCGGGCGCAAGCTAAACTTTTCTTTGCTCGACAGCCGGGTGTTTGTCCAGAAGTCATACCAGTCGCCCGGCGGCAACGATATTTCTTCTGCATCCGCCATTTCCGTGGTCACTGGCGCGACAAAAAAATCACTTCCGAAAAGAAAGTCGCGGTCGTCTCCATAAAAACCCGACGCTTGCGGATATTCGAGAAACACGGGCCGCATCAAGGGAAGCCCCGTGCGCGACGCCTCTTCGATCCCGGTATACAGATACGGCATCAGCTCATAGCGCAGCTCGATGAATTTCCGGCGAATCGCCTCGTGTTCCGGGCCATGCACCCACGGTTCCTGGTCTGCGGTGCCTTTGGCGGTGTGGTCGCGGTAAATCGGATTCAACGCGCCAACCTCGAACCAGCGGGTCAAGAGATCTGCTGGGGGTGAGCCGGCGAAACCTCCAATGTCATCTCCGACCAGCGGGTAACCCGAAATCCCCATGCTCAGGAGCATTGGCGTGCTCATCTTCAGGTGATTCCACGAGCTGCTGTTATCGCCGGTCCACGTGGCGGCATACCGCTGGGCGCCGGAATACGCGGCGCGCGTGAGCACGAAAGGCCGTTCTTCCGGCTGCAACTTGCGCAACCCCTCGTAGGTCGCTCGAACGTTTTGCATGCCGAACACATTGTGGATGGCGCGATGGTCGAGGGTGGTGCCGTCGTCGAGGCGGTGAATGATGTCGAGCGGCATGGTCTTATCGGCGCGCTCGAACAGCGCCGGCTCATTCATATCGTTCCAGAAGCCCGCTGCGCCCATAGCGACGAAGTCTTTGTAGAGGCCGCCCCACCAGTCCCGCACACGCGACAAAGTAAAATCAGGAAACATACTTGCGCCCGGCCAAACGACGCCAACATAAGTCGATCCATCGGGATTCTTCACGAACACATCGTTCTTGATTCCCGAATCGTAAGGCGCGTAACCGTGGTTGGGATCTTTCTTGATGTGCAGGTCGGTGATCAAGATCGTGTGCATGCCTTGGGCGCGAAAATCGGAAATCATTTTCTCGAAAGTCGGGAAGTATTCCCTGTTGACCGTGAAAGGGGCATTGCCCTGCTGATAATCGATGTCGAAGTAGATGGCGTCCGCGGGTATTTTCTTTTCGCGCAGTGTTTTGACGATCTCCCGCGCGCGCGATTCCGGATAGTACGAATAACGGCTTTGCTGGTAGCCCAGCGTCCAGAGGGGAGGCAGCGGGGAGCGTCCCGTCATGGCGGTGTATTCCTCGATGATTTTTTTCGGCTCCGGGCCCGCAATAAAATAGTAGTTCAGCTCTCCGCCTTCGGCGCCGAAGGAGAAGAAATCCGGCGACTCCTTGCCAAAATCAAAAACGCTTCGATAGGTGTTGTCGAAGAAAACGCCATACGCCAAACCCTTGCGCAGCCCGATGAAAAAGGGAATGGTCTTATACAGAGGGTCCGTCGACTCCTGCCAGCCGAATTCATCGGTGTTCCAGTTTGTAAAGGCGCGATTCCGGCGATTCATGGGTCCGGCTTTGTCGCCCAATCCGTAGTAGTTTTCGTCCAGGGGCATTTTCTTCCAGACGTGAATCCGCTGCCCATTCCAGGCCATCGGCAGGCTCGGCTCGTCGGCGAGAAGGACATTTCCAGCAGCATCGGAGAAATTGATCAGCAGGGGTGACCGCTGAACGGTGGCGACTACGCTTCCAGCGGCAATTCGTATTTCCTTCGGGTTTTCTTCGATCTTGAAGGCTGGAGGTTCGGGCGACTCGATCACTGCCCAGGAAGAATCCTTGGGAAAAGTGCCGTTCGGGGCAAGGCGCACGCGGAACACGCCATCGCGGAATACGGTGATACGCACTTTCGCTGCGCTGGCCGTTAACTCAACGCCGTCTTTCAGCTTTTCGACGCGCTGGACGTTGCCAAGGTGTTGCCAGCCTTGCGCAACCGCAAATCCACTCCCGAGGGCGGAGGCGAGGAACCAAATTCCGATGCGTTGAGCAAACCCTATCATTTCCATCCTCCCGGGACGCGAAGAAAAGTGAATAACGATTTAGTTGTGTTTTCTACTTGGGCAGAAACGATCCGGCACCGCCCCGTCGTATCAAGCTGCGAGCCACTGTTCGAAAAACGCCGACGCCTTTGCACCTTCGATTCGGCGTCTCACTGCGTCCAGCACGCGGCAGCGCACCGATCCGCTGCCGCCGTAAAAACCAAGCCAATAGGGAAGATACATTTCGCCCGCCTCCCGCGCAATCTCCAGCCGGGCGTCGCGAAGCTTGAAGAATCCTTGCTGGAAAACAACGCGCAGCACCTTCTCGCGCAGAATTTCCTCGGCGCGTTCCGCGCTGAGGGACGGCACCATCCGGTTGCGGCTATCCACGGAAACGAGTTCATGCTGTTCGGGGATTCGCGGGAATTCAAAGAGGTCGAGCGAGCCATCTACCGCATCGAGCGCGAACAACCGCGCGTGGGGCGTTCTGCCGAGTTGGTAACGGACGCGATAAAGCCAGAACGGCACGTAAGCATCCGCAATCTTTTGCAAGGGGCCGATGCGCATGCGCCAGTACACCGCGGCAAAGCCCGGCGCGGAAAAAGCCTGGACGGCTTCCTTCTGCGTGACGTTGGGTTTCAGTGTCCGAATGGCAGTTGTGCCCATAATTTGTTCTCGGGAGCAGTTACTAGCGGAAATAGATCCACAAGCCAACCACCGTGGCGATCAGGACTCCGGTAAACGCCAGGTTGAACAAGCGTTCCGTTGGCGTTTCTCGCTGGAGATGCGGCGTGCTCACGTCAGCGGTCGCGAGTTTCTCGCCGACTGTCGCAAACGTCAGGCCCGCGATCTTTTTCCGCTCGGGGGCTGGATACATCATGCTGACGCCGATGAGCACCAACGTGCAGACGACGAACATCAAAATGGCGTAGTGCAAAAAGTTCATGTCCACGAGCCACCGGATGGCCCCGGAATCATAATGCCGGGTCCTATCCAGCACTTCGAAGACGAAGCGCACGGTGCCTAGAACAAAACCCACCAAGAGCGAACTGATGGCCCCTTGTCCGTTCAAGCGCGGCCAAAGAATCCCGAAAATGAAGCACACCGCAATCGGCGGGCTGATGTACGCCTGCACGCTCT
>WNFR01000203.1_pt1 | contig 69604 bp, 64 predicted proteins | sample 5400221 | NCBI WGS metagenome assembly WNFR01 (sample SAMN13153357, study PRJNA577476) | soil metagenome | isolation source: 40 cm soil under Madrone tree | place: USA:California | collected 2016-06-14
ATCACACGACGGGACCGGAGATCTGGGAGCAGACCGAGGGCAAAGTCACGCATTTCGTCTGCGCACCGGGCACCGGTGGCACGGTAAGCGGCGCGGGCAAATACCTGAAAGAGAAGAATCCCAAGATCCGGGTGGTGGCGGGCGATCCGGTGGGGTCGATCTACACGGACTACGCCAAGACTCGCCACAAGAGCGATGGAGCCCCGTACAAAGTCGAAGGCATCGGCGGCGACAAGATTCCCACGTCATTGCACTGGGATGTGATCGACGAATGGGTCGTCGTGAGCGACAAGGACGCCATGCAGATGGCACGCCGGCTGTCGAAAGAAGAAGGACTATTCGTGGGCGGGTCGACCGGCGTGAACGTCGTGGCCGCGCTCGATGTGGCGCGCCGGATCGATGATCCCAAAGCACTGATCGTGACCGTGCTGGCCGACACGGGCGAGCGCTACCTCAGCAAGGTCTACAACGAGGAGTGGCTGCGCGAGAACCAGCTCATCGACGACGAGCGGCTGACGGTGGGGCGGCTCGTAGCTGCCAAGAACAGCGACGCTCCGCCGTTGATCCATGTGGCGCCGGAGGCCTCCGTCCGCCAGGCGCTCAATCTGATGTCGACCTACAACGTGTCGCAGGTGCCGGTGCTGGACGGCGATGATGGGGTGGGTGCCATTTCCGAGCAGGCGCTGATGGCCCGCGCGATCGGCCAGCCGAAGATCCTCGACAGTGCCGTGCGGGACGTCATGGACCCGCCGTTCCCCGTCGTCGACAGCGAGTCGCCAGTCGCGCTTTTGACCACGTTGCTGTCGCGGACGACGCCCGCCGCCTTGGTGCGGGGCGGGCGCAACGGTAAGGTCCTGGGCATCGTCACGCGCTACGACCTGCTGCACCAGCTCGCGGGCATCCGCTGATGCGGATTACCGTGCTGACGGGTGGCGCGACCGCGGAGCGCGCCGTGGCGTTTGCCAGCGCCTCCCAGATCGTGGCCGCACTCCGTGGCCGCAAGCACGAGGTCCAGGTCGTCGATCTCGCCGGCGGCCTCCTGGACGACCGCGCCGAGGGTGAGCTGCTGGGCGGCGCGGTGGGGCTCACGCCGCCGACCGTCGATGCCCTGGCGGAGCGCGAGCGGCACATGCTGTCGGAAGGGCTGGCCGAGCTCGAACCGGTCCGGAACGCCGAGGTGCTCTTCCTGGCGGTGCACGGTGGCGCGCTGGAAGGGGGCACGCTGCAGGCTGTGCTCGATGTGGTTGGGGTGCCCTATACCGGCAGCGGGCCGCTCGCGAGCGCGCTGGCCATGGATAAGGATCTCTCCAAGCGGCTGTTTCGGGCGACGGGCGTGCCCGTCCCGGCGTGGTTCATGACCCCGGTTGGCCCGGAGGACGTGAGCACGGGGCTGGGCTGGCCGGTGATCGTCAAACCTTCCAAGCAGGGGTCTTCCGTCGGCCTGACGCTGGTGAAGAAGGCACAGGACTTGGACAATGCGGTCAAGCTGGCGGAACGCTATGACGACGAGGTCATGGCTGAGCAGTTTATTCCGGGGCGTGAGCTGACCGTGGGAGTACTCGGAGACACGCCATTGCCCGTGGGCGAGATCGTCCCCAAGCACGAGTTGTTCGACTATGTGACCAAATACACACCCGGAATGTCGGATGAGACCTTCCCTGCGAAGATCGATACGCTGCTAGCCCGACAATTGCAGGAGTATGCGGTGATGGCGCACCGCGCCTTGAAGCTCAGCGGCTATTCACGGATCGACTTCCGGGTGAGTCCCGAGGGAGACATCTTCTGTCTCGAAGCCAACTCCCTGCCGGGAATGACCCGCACAAGTCTGTTTCCACAGGCCGCGCGGGCGGCGGGGATCCCCTTTCCCGAGCTCTGTGAGCGCATCGCGAGCTTGGCCCGGAACAACCGGGCTATCTAGGGGGGATAAAAAACCAAACGCCCTAAAGGACGCGTAGGAGAACAGATGGGCCCGCAGCGGATGTACGGTTTGACTCCATGGGTACGGCGACTGCTCGTCGCCAACCTGCTCGTGTTTCTCGTTCAGAGCACGTTGTTCACGAATCCGGACTATTCCAGCGCGTTCGCATTTTCGCCGCAGACCGCCTGGGAGCACCCCTGGACCTTCGTCACGTACATGTTCTTGCACGCGGGGATTTTGCACCTCGTGCTCAACATGCTCATGCTCTTCTTCTTCGGCCCATCGGTCGAAGACCGGATGGGCGGCCGCGTGTTCGTCCTCTTCTATCTCCTCTGTGGTGTCGGGGGGGCGGCGTCGTCCTTCATTCTGAGGCAATTGGTGCCGGTGGAACAGATCATCGGCGCGTCGGGCGCAGTCCTCGGCGTGGCGGTTGCCTTCGCTTGGTACTGGCCTAACGATGCCGTGCTGATCTTCCCCCTCCCAGACCCGATTGCAGCGAAATGGCTCGTCACGTTCCTCATCGGGTTGGATCTGGCGCTGGCGTTGATCGGCGCGACCGACGGCATTGCCCATATCGCCCACCTCGGCGGTGCGGCGACCGCGCTGCTGTCCCTCAAGGGGCAGGACTGGCGCGCGACGCGCGGCGCGCGGAGTGCCCGGCGCCCGCCGGAGTCGAGCGTGCTCGTGTCGCAGCCGCCCCGGGTCAGCCGCAGCGGGGCGATCCCGCCGTCCGCGCGAGCGCCCAAGGCGCGCGGCGAGTCCGACGCGCGCGCCAACGCCGAAATCGACCGCGTGCTCGACAAGATCATCGCGAGCGGTGTCGACAGTCTGACGCCTGCCGAGCGCAAGTTTCTCACCGAAATCAGCCGCCGGTTGCGTACGCCGCCGAAGGCGTAGTGTCAAGTCGGAGTCGGTAACAGGCGACATTGATATCCGCTGACCGCCTTCCCAAATTGGGCGGCAACCAGCGCAATGCTCGTCAATCTCGTTCCTGAGTTCCTCGCGACGCTGGCCGCGCCAGACCCTTCCGCGGCGTACCACGAGTATCTCGATCGCCATCGTCCCGTGTTGAACGCGTACTGGCAGAACTACGTGATCGATCCCGAGTCGCCCCACGTCGAGTCGATCATCGCGACGGCGCTGCGCGCCGATCGCACCGATCTCAAACGCCTGCTCGAAGACGTGGACGTGGTCGCGGTGGGCGAAGACGCGCTGCGCCGCGCGACCGAAATGCTCGAGGCTGATTGTCCGGTCGATCTCTACGTCATGGTCGGCGTGGGCGCGGCGAATGCCGGCGAGCTGGTCGTCGGCGGGCGCGGGATCGCGTTCGTCTGCCTCGAGCACTTCACCGGGCGGGCGAACGCGCAAACCTACGGTATGGGACTCGCCCCCGAGCTGTTGCCGCTGTGGATCGCACACGAGGTTGCCCACGCGCTGCGCTATACCGCGCCGTCGAGCCGCGCGGCGATGCGGCGCCTCGTCGGCGAGCTGGGTGGTTATTACGACGGATGGGAAATGGGCTCGCGCGCGACGTTGCGTGAGCTTGTCGTCAACGAGGGCGCAGCGATCGCGGCCTCACAGGCGGTCGCGCCCGGCTTCGATCCGTGGGAGTACTTCGGCTACAACCGGCGACAATATCGCCGGCTGCGTGAGCTCGACGCCTTCCTGCGCCGTGCCTCCGTCACGGACCTCGACTCGACAGGTCTGGGGCTGCGGCTGCGGTATCTGTCCGGCGGCATGAGCCCGACAGCTCGGCTGCTCGCGGGCAAGGTGCTGCCGGAACGCTCCGGCTACTACCTCGGTCTCCGCCTGGTCGAGAATTATTTCACCGAGCATGGGGCCGCGTCGACGGTGCGGGCCGCCGTCGAAGAGCTGCGGCAGGCGGACGATCGCGCATCGGGTATCCAAACGGCGTGAGCCCGCGCGAAAAAAAGCCGCCCCCGCCCCCGCCCCCGCCGCCGGCCGTACGCTCATCCTCCCCGGCCGCTTTCGCACCGGGGACGGAGCGCCGCCGCAATCGGCCGCTCAGGGAGGGGTTGGATGAGCTCCTCAGCCACACGCGAGACATTGCCCGCCGCGCCAAGACGATGACGCCGGCAGAGCTCGACTACGCCCAGCAGCGGCTGGAGTGGCTCGCGGATGAAGTGTGGCGCGTGGCAACAGGCGAGGCGCCTCCGCCCGAGTAGATTACCCGACTATGGGGACCCGCGGCGAATTCAAGGTAGCCATCACCAAGGAAGACCTCGTCTTCGCGGCCGCGCATTTCATTACGTTCGCCGGCCATCGCTGCGAGAAGCTGCACGGGCATAACTATCGCGCCAGCCTGGTCGTCGAAGGCGGTCTCGAGAGCGACAGCTGGTTCGTGGTCGACTTCTCTGCGGTGAAAAAGTTGATGCGCAGCCTCACCGCCGAGCTCGATCACCGCGTCCTGCTGCCCCGTGACAATCCGAAGCTCACCATCGCCGAAGAGAACGGCAGCGTGCGCGTCGCGTTCGATGGGCAGCCGCGCTATGTGTTCCCTGCCGGCGATTGCGTGATTCTCCCCATCCCCAATACGACCGTCGAGATGCTGTCGCAGTATCTCGCCGGCCGCGTGCGCGCCGAGCTCGGCCCTTTGCACCTCAAGGCGATCGAAGTGGAAGTGGAGGAGAACTTCGGCCAATCAGCGAGTTACCGTGAAACCCTCGACTAAGCTGTCGCCTGCCGAAATCGCCGTTCGCTTGAAGAGCCTGCCGGGCTGGCGGCTCGAAAACAACGCGATCGTGCGCGACTACCAGACCGATGGCTGGCCCACCACGCTGATGCTCGTAGATGCGATCGGGTTTTTCGCGGAAGCCGCGGACCATCACCCCGATCTCGCCGTGAGCTGGGGGAAGGTGCAAGTGAAGCTCTGGACCCACAGTGCCGGCGGCGTCACGGCAAGCGACCTGGAGCTCGCGCAGTTGATCGAGCAGACGGCGCTCTGGCGGCCACCAACCGGCAGCGCGCTGCGCGGGACGACGAAGAAATTCGTGGGATCGTGACCCTCGTCATACCTCTCGTTCGCGCCCCGGACCCCTTCGGCACCTGCGTTCGCTTCAGCGGACTCCCCTACCTCCTATTTCTCGATAGCTCGGCGCAAGGCGCGCTGAGTCGATACTCCTTCCTCACCGCCGACCCGATCGCGGTCGCGCGCACGCCGGAAGCGGCACGCGACATGCTGCGCGCTCATCAGCACCATCCACTCGCCGGTCTGCCGCCGTTCCAGGGCGGCATTGCGGGCTATCTCGGCTATGACTGGGGTGCCGAGCTGGAGCGCGTCATACGGCCGCCCGCCGACCGCCTGTCGCCCTCCCTGCCCGACGTAGCGCTCGCCCTGTACGACTGGGTGATCGCGTGGGACCATCTTGAGGAGAAGGCGTGGCTCATCGCGATTGGGAACGACGACCGTGCGACGGCGCGCACCGGCTGGGTCCGCGACCGGCTGATGGCGCCCCCGCCAGCCATTCGTGATCACCCGGCGGCACTCGAGGCACCTCGATCCAACGTCCCGCGAGCCGAGTTCGAAGCCGGCGTGTCGCGCATTCGCGAATACATCGCCGCGGGCGACGTCTATCAGGTGAACCTGTCGCAGCGCTTTCACGCGCCGTTCGCGGGCTCGGCGCTGCCGCTGTATCGGCGGCTACGCGCCCGCAATCCCGCGCCGTTCGGAGCCTATCTGGAGTTCGCCGGGGCTCAGGTCGTGAGCATCTCGCCGGAGCGGTTTCTGCGACTCGACGCCACGACGCGCGCGGCGGAAGCGCGGCCGATCAAAGGGACCCGTCCGCGCGGATCGACGGCGACCCAGGACGCCCTGTTGGCGCGCGAGCTGCTGGAGAGCGAGAAGGACCGCGCCGAGAACGTCATGATCGTGGATTTGCTCCGCAACGACCTGGGCAAAGTCTGCCGGCCGGGGTCGGTGCGTGTCCCGAAACTATTCGCGCTCGAATCGCATCCGACGGTGCACCATCTCGTCTCGACGGTGACAGGTGAGCTCGTGGACGGCGCCGACGCCTTCGACTTGTTGCGGGCGGCGTTTCCCGGCGGCTCGGTGACGGGCGCGCCGAAGATTCGCGCGATGGAGATCATCGCGGAATTGGAGCGGGCACCGCGCGGCTTGTACTGTGGCGCGATCGGCTACGTCTCGGCGACCGGCGCGATGGACTTCAACATTCCGATCCGGACCATCGTGCTGCAGGGCGGGAGCGCGACCTTCCACGCGGGCGCAGGCATCGTGTGGGATTCGGAGCCTGCCGCCGAGTATGAGGAAACGCTCGCCAAGGCGCGCACGATGATCGAGGCGCTCACTTCCCCACGCAAAATGCCGCGAACACGCGGTCGAGCACATCCCACGGTGTAGGTTTTCTGGTTCCTGCACTGCAAGCGCTTGCTTCTGCACTGCCAAGCACTTACTTGAATTGCAAGGATTACTTCTGCACTGCAACCACCAACTGTCTGAGCCCAAAGGTAGCTTTATTCTGCCTTCTTTGCATTGCACATAATGATTTTGGCATATATGTTTTTATATCAATGGGTTAGATTCTTGGATCGCTTGCAAAGCAAACTCGACTGGGGATCTATGTGCGTGATCGATTGGCGACCCTCATTAAGGAGCGCTACGGCGACCTAGGGTCGAAGGAAATCGCCGTTCTGTCACGCGAGTCGGGGGTCAGCTACACAACGCTTGCCCGCTTCTTGATTTACAGAAAGCGTAAGCAAACGAAGCTCCTCAGGCGTTCAACGGTGGATCGACTAGCCATTGCTTTGCGGGTCACGCCGTCGTGGCTCGTTGATGGACAAGGGGCGCAGCAACTCGGGTTCTGGCCAGCATTAACGCCGACCGCTGCTGAGATGGAAATACAGAAGCCGGCTGAGCACCTAGCGTTCGTAATGGAACGACTAAAAGAGCTGCCGCCACAAGTTCTGATTCGTACTTGTCGAGCAGCTCTTTCCGCCGCAGTGGAGGCCTTATCAAGAGAAGGACTTATGGCACCTCAGGAAGCGTATAGGTGCCTCATGCGGCTTGACGCACTTCAAACGGAAGCGAATCGGCACGCCTCAGCTGGTTGAACCGGTGCGTCGCGTTTTTGTGACCTTTCGAGGGAGACGGAAGAGGCGTAACGTGGGAAGTGATTGGAGAGGAGAATGATTATGACGACGCTCGCCCCTGGATCAATGAACGATCTGCTTCCCGATGACATCCTGCTTGCCATTCTTGCGATGGCTCAGAAGGAGAGCGGTGAGTCTTATTTTCGTTTCGAAGGTCACGACTTCGATCTTCAGCGTGTCTTTCGGGAATTGACGCAGGAGTTTGCTCTCCTTCGAAACTATTTCGTGTTCTCATCCGGCGGGCCCATGCCTTACAGCCCGTCTCTAACTGAGTCCGTTTCGCGACTACAGTTGTCTGGTATGGTCGGCAGGGAGAACCCTGAGTATGAGTTCTTGTTCCTGAAGCCGGCCGCCAATGAATACATGAAGCGTCTTGAACCAAAGCTCGGCGCCGACGCGACTAACGAGCTCAAGAAGGTTGCGAAAGCCTTCCTAAAGAGAGTCGTCTCCTAAGAACCCGGGTGACCACTGCGTCGCCTCGTAAGGATCTTGAGCGAAGGGTCGAATCCTTCGTTAGCTGGCTGTTTGCCGACTTTAGCCCACGAGTCACTCGTGGGCCAAAAGTCATCAATGATGCGCTCCTAGGCAATCAGTATTTCGCCCGCCACGAAGTCGCAGTGATCGACTCGCCCCTCCTTCAGAGACTGAAGCAGATCAAGCAAACAGGGCTCGTCTTCCAGGTCTTCCCATCGGCGCGACACTCACGCTTTGAGCATAGCCTAGGGGCAGCCACTCTGGCGGAAAGATGCCTGACTGCTATCGGTGATCGGGCATCATTGGAGGGGGAGCCAAGCAGCGTTCCCCCGACGCGTGATAGAGGAGATCTCGCGGAACTCCGGATGGCAGCGCTTCTGCACGACGTGGGCCATGGTCTCTGCTCACATCTGTCGGAGCAAATCTACGAAGCCTTCACGGACATTAGGGCTTTTGAGAAAGATCCCGATTTTGTCGACAAGTCGCCCGGGGAAATTCTTTCGTACCTCATTGTACACACTAGGACTTTTAGGGATTGGTTTCAAGGAATCCAGGACGACTGCTCATCGAAGCTTAATATCGATACAGTCGCCAGCATGATCTTGGGTAGGCATCCAGATCCTCAGAAACTCTTCCTTGCGCAGATTGTCAGCAGTCCCTACGACGCGGACAAGCTGGACTACATCGCTAGGGACAGTTTGAATTGTGGCCTCGCCCTAACGGTTGATCTCCCTCGGTTTTATAGCATGATCGCGACAACAACATATAATGAGTACAAGGTTCTTGTACTTCGAAATTATGTGCCCCTTGAGCAAATACTCTTCAGTAAGATGACTCTGTACGGTTCGGTCTATCATCATCACAAGGTGAAGTGTCTTGATCAAATGTTGAGGGCGATGGTGATGCACATCGCTGGCAATCCTGCCACTTGTGCTTTCAACACCAGGGGTCAGGCCCTAGCGTTCCAACACGCGGTAGACTTTTTGTACGTGACGGATGATGAATTCTTTAGTGGTCAGGCTTTCGGCGATAAAGTAGTAAAGGGGTTTCATGATCGCTTTCGTAGACGAGACTTGCTCGCACGATGTGTCGAGATCTCACGCCGAACGGTTGTGAACTGGTCTTCACCTGAGAGAAAGAGCTTGATTGATTTATCAGCCAAGCCGGCTCAAGCTGTCGAACTCGAGAGAGCCATTTACGAGCAATTGCCTGCCGCCCAACGCTCGACCGCCCATCCAAGTGAGGTTCTGTTAAGTGTCCCGAAGCCCCCGAAGCTCAAGGGTGGCTTCGCGTTCATCCAAACTGATCAGCACGCAGCTCCCGAACCAATTGAGCAGTATTTCCCACTCGAGCAATGGACCGATTCGTATTCACACAGTAAGTGGAAGAGCTTTGTTTATGCGCCCGGATCCCTGCGCCAGCAAGTCCGGGATGCCGCGATTGATGTAATCCGAGAACGACTTGGACTCGAGGTTGACAAGGATAAGTCCAATCAAGCGTGTCACGTCTCGTGATCGTGCATCACAACTGAACAGCTCACTTCCCCACGCAAAATGCCGCGAACACGCGGTCGAGCACATCCTCTGGCGTAACGGCGCCGATCAGCTCGTCGAGGGCCAGCACCGCGGCACGGAGATGAGTTGCCGTTGCCGCCGCGTCCACGCCACGCGCGCGCGCCGACCAGAACGCATCGAGCTCCCCGAGCGCACGCTCCAAGGCGGCGCGATGGCGCGCGCGCGTCACGACCGGCTCGACGTCACCCAGCGCGAGCAGCTTCCCGAACGCGACTTCCGCCAGCCGCCGGCGCAGCTCGGGCAGGCCCCTCCCCGTGACGACCGAGACGCCTTCGCCACTGATGTCGGCTTTCGTACGCACGACGACGACGGGGGCGGTAACCTGTGCAAGAAAAGCGGCGCGAGACATGTCATCGCGCTCCTCACAGAAGAGCACTAGGTCCGCCGCCGCGAGATACTTCTTGCTCACCTCGATGCCGAGCTGTTCGATTCGCTCGCCTGCGTCCCGCAGCCCGGCGGTATCGACGATGCGAAACGGGAAGCCCTCGATCACGGTGTGTGCTTCGATCGCGTCGCGGGTGGTTCCGGGGATCTCCGTCACGATCGCGCGCTCGGTACCGAGCAGCGCGTTGAACAGCGACGACTTTCCGGCGTTGGGACGGCCCGCAATTACGAGCAACGCTCCTTCACGCAGCCGCTCTCCCTCAGGGGCGGTTCGGAGCAAATCGGCGACGCGCCCACGCACCACGTTCCACGCACCACGCACCCGTTCAGGCGAGACGGGACCTTCATCCTCCTCGGGAAAATCGATGTCGTAGGCGATCAGCGCCTCGAGCTCGAGGATTTCGCCGCGGAGTGCCGTCAGGCGGTCGGACAGGCCACGCTCGAGCTGCTGCAGCGCCCGGCGCCGCTGCCGCCTCCGCCTGGAGCAGGTCCATCTTGCCGTTGAGCACGGCGCGGCGCGTGAACTCGCCCGGTTGTGCCGGACGCGCGCCGGCGGCCGCCAAGGCGGCGAGGGCCGCGGCGGGCACGACCAGGCCGCCATGCGTCGAGATCTCGACGAGGTCGTCGCCCGTGTAGGAGTGGGGAGCGGGGAAGCAGGCGACGAGACAGTCGTCCACCGGCTCACGCGAGTCGGGATGCAGCAGCCGCGCGCGGAACACGGTGCGTGGCGGCGTCGGATGGAAGGGATCCAAGCAGCGGGCGGCGATGGCGAAGGATCCGACGCCCGACAGGCGAATCAGCGCGAGCGCTCCGCGACCCGGTGGCGTCGCCAGCGCGACGATGGGGTCGGAGAGCAGTCTAAGTCTTCGGGGGCGGCTTCAGCGGTGGCGTCACCACACGTGCGCCCCCGGCGGTCACGGGCGCCTCCCGCAGGCGGCGCTTGGCGATCATGTACTGCTGCGGAATGCTGAAAAGGTTCTGTGCCGCGTAGTAGAGGTTCAACCCGGACGCAAAGTTCAGGAACAGCAGCGTTAGGACGATAGGCATGAAGTACACCATCATCTTGGTCTGCGGATTCGGCGGCACACCGATCTGGCCCACCTTGGACAGGCCGAACATCGACAGCCCCATGATGATCGGAATGATCTTGAACGGGTCGGGGCGCGACAGATCCGGGAGCCACAGGAACGGCACACCGCGGAACGCGATGGTGTTCGCGAACACGAAGAACAGCGCAAGCAGCACCGGCATCGGCAGCAGCATCGGCAGGCAGCCGCCGAACGGATTGACCTTGTGCTCTTTATAGATCCGCAGCATTTCGCGCTGCAGCCGTTCAGGGTCGTTTTTGTACTTGTCTTGAGTCTCTTTTATCAACGGGGCGACCGCTTGCATGCGGATTCCCGACTCCATCGCCTTCTGGTTCAGGGGCCAGAGGAGGATGCGGACGACGATACCGAAGAGAATCAGCACCCACCCATACGCGAGATTCAGGCGCTCGTGCATCCACAACAACACCGTCAGCACGATCTGCGAGACCGGCTGAATGATCGGCCGGAAGATGCCGCCATACGGGTTAGCGTCGTCCAGATCGTGGCCCATCCGCGCCAGATGCCGCGAATCGAGCGGACCGGTGAACACCTGATATCGGAAGGTCCCGGCGGACTGCACCGGCATCGTGACAAGCACGTTGGCGTGCGTTGCCACTTTGCCGCTGCGGGGTCCGCCGATGGCGATCGCGCCCGCAAACGACGGTTGCCCCTCCTCCAACGCGAGCGCGGCAACGAAGAAATATTTCGATTTGACGCCGACCCACTCGAACGGGCCATTCAGGATCGTGCGCTCTCCCTGCTTGATGCCGGAGAAGTCCGTGCGCTCGGTTTTGGACGCCTTCGTGACGACGGAGTAATGGTGATAATCGTCCAGCGAATCTTTCTCTGCAGACCGCAGTCCGTCGGAGAGGTCGATCAACAAGATCGCGCCGCCGCTGCCCAATCCCGTCACGGAGCCGTGCACGTCGAAGCGATACTCCTCAGGCACGAAGCGGTACTCCAGTGTTACATGTGATCCGCGCAGCTCGGCGTCGAAGCGCAACGGTTTGGCACCCTGGCCAGCGGAGACGGCGAGACCGGGCGCGTCGAGGCTCGGATGGAAATTCCAATCGTCGAGCGACACCGTGTCGCCGCTGGGGAGAACCAGGCGATGACGCAAAAAAGCGTCGCCGGGCGGCACGAGCTGCACCGGCTTGGCAGCATCGCCCGGAGCAAATGATTGGTACTGCAATAGTTCGGCGGAAACGAGACGGCCCCCTCGAGTGCTGAAGCCGAGGCGGTACAGGGGGGATGTCACCCAAACGACGCGGCCCGTGTCGACGGATGGCCGAATCGGCGGATGGGCGGAGGGCTGCGGCGCAACCGCCTCAGCCTGTTGCCCCGAGTCGTGCACCGCAACGCTATCGGCCGTCCGGCCGCCCGGCCGTCCGACGGGCTTCTTCGACGGCCAGATGAGTGACGGTGCGACGGCCACGATCATCATGAGCACGAACGCGATCAGCAGATTGCGCTTATCCACGTTTATGCTCCGCGTCGCGCCGGCAGGTCATGGAACCGGATCATATCCGCCTGCGTGGAACGGATGACACCTGAGGATGCGTCGGATCCCAAGCCAGCTGCCTCTCAGCGCTCCATAGCGCTCGACTGCTTCGTACGTATAGCGTGAGCACGACGGCTCGAACCGGCACTGCGTGAACACCAGGTGCGACAGTGTGAGCTGGTATCCACGGATCAGTGTCATTACGGCCCGGCGCGGCAGTCGTTGCAGCGTCACGTCAGCGTCTCCACGGCGCCCGTCAATTCGGCGCGCAGCACTGCAAATGAGGCGGTGTACGCCGAGCGCTTCGCGCGAATCACGAGATCGACGGCGGGAAGGTTTCGCAACAGGTCGCGTCGGAGGATCTCCCGCAACCGGCGCCGCAGCCGATTGCGCGCCACCGCGGACGATTGATGGAGCGGAACGATGAGCCCGAGACGCGCGTGACCCAAATCACTGTGACGCCAGGCCAGATCGAGATGCTCCGTGCGCCTGCGGCGACCTGCTTCCCAGCAGGCAGTGAGATCCGAGCCGCGCGTGATACGCACGCGGCGCGGGTACCGCTCGCGCGTTTACCGGCTCCGGTGTTTTGATGGAATACGGACGACGAGTTGCTTGCGGCCCTTCTTGCGCCGGCGGGAGAGTGTGGCACGGCCCCAAACGGTTTTCATCCGCGCGCGAAATCCATGCTTATTGATGCGCCGCCGATTGCGCGGCCGATACGTCGGACCCATAAATTCCTCGAGTAAGGCCGGGAAAGTTACCCGGCTCGGGATGCGACGGTCAAGGTTGACTTTTCCACAAGCGGCCCGTACTTTCGGGCCGCCCTTGCTGGACGTCCTTCCTAAAAGCAGAAAATCGTAATGGAGCAATCGGTAAACGAAGCTTGGAAGCGTCTCCTCGACGAAGCTCGACGTGAACTTCCCGAGGCGACGGTGCGCACGTGGCTCGAGCCATCCGAGCCCATCGCACTCGATGACGGTCGTCTGATCCTCGGTGCGCCCGATCAGTTCGCCGCTGAATGGAATGAATCGAAGCACGCCTCGCTGCTCGCGCGTGCCGCCGAGCGCGTGCTCGGCCGGCCCACGACGGTCGTCTTCCGCGTGCAGGAAGACCGGCAGCGTCGGCCGCAGATGGATTTCTTCGTGGCGCCGCGCGAAAGCTCGGGCGTCGCGACGGCCACCAACATCGGGACGACGCCGCTCAACGAGCGGTACAGTTTCCAGACGTTCGTGATCGGGAAGTCGAACGAGCTCGCCGCGGCCGCGGCCCACGCCGTCGCCGAAGCGCCGGGCAAGACGTACAACCCGCTCTTCATCTACGGCGCGACGGGGCTCGGAAAGACGCATCTGATGCAGGCCATCGCGCATGCGGTGCTCGAGAAAAACCCCGAGACCCGGCTGCAGTACTTCGGGGCGGAGCAATTCATCAACGACGTGATCGAATCGATTCACGCGCGGACGATGTCCGAGTTCCGCCGCCGGTACCGCAACGATGTGGACCTCCTCCTCGTGGACGACGTGCACTTCCTGGAAGGCAAGGAAATGACGCAGGAGGAGTTCTTCCACACCTTCAACGCGTTGTTCGAGGCGCACAAGCAGATCGTGCTGACCTCGGACCGGCCGCCCAAGGAAATCCCGGGGCTCGAGGACCGGCTGATCTCCCGGTTCGAATGGGGCATGGTGGCCGACATCGGGCATCCCGATCTCGAGCACCGCATCGCCATTCTCCGGAAGAAGGCCGAGCAGGATCATCTCGAGCTCACGATTCCGGACGACGTGCTCCGTTTCATCGCCGAGCACATCCGCTCCAGCGTGCGCGAGCTCGAGGGGTGCATCATCAAGCTCCTGCTGTTCGCTTCGCTCAAAAACCGCGAGGTCACGATCGAGCTGGCGCGCGAAGCGCTGTCGGACAAGATCCGCCAGGGGGAAGAGGGCCCGGGATATGGCAGCAGCGGATCGGCGCCGAGCATCGACCGCGTGCAGGAGGTGGTGGCGCGGCGCTGGGGCGTCACGCCCGAGGGCCTCCGCTCCAAGGCCCGCACCAAGACACTCACGGTTCCGCGTCAGGTAGCGATGTACCTGGCGCGCGACATGCTGCAGATGCAGCTCGTCGAGATCGGGCAGGCGTTCGGCGGCCGGGACCACTCCACGGTGATTCACAGCGTGGACAAGGTGGAGCGCCAGATGATGCGCGACCGGACGTTCAAAGAACGTGTGGAGATGGCGCGGCAGGAATTGTCCGCACTGTAACCAACATTCGGGAAATGGGGAAAACGGCGCAGGGTGTGGGTGATGGGGAAATCGTCACAGCTATCCGCAAGGCGCCAACAGTCCCAACAGTGCACCAACATTGCATGACGGGTGACAGGTGATGCCGTGGTTGCGCTTTAGCGGCATCGCCCACATATCCCCGGTGTCTACTACTACTACTAGTATTTCTATATAGAGAAGAAGCAGTAAAGACTTTCCCCATTTGGAGACGACGCGCCCGGCATGAAGTTCACGATCACGCGAGAACAGCTGCAGGAAGGCTTGGCCGCAGTGGCGGCAGCCATCCCCGCCAAGACGACGTTGCCCGTGCTGGCCAACGTCCTGGTCGAGGCCTCGAAGCAAGCCGGCGGCTTGCGTCTGTCGGGTACTGATCTCGACATCGCCGTCAGCACCACGGTTCCCGCCGAAGTCGATGCCGATGGCGCCGTGACCCTGCCCGCCAAGAAGCTGGTGGATATCGCCCGTGAGCTGCCGTCCGGCCCGGTGCGCGTGACCACGGCGGGCGAAGCGCGCGTCTCGATCGAGTCGGGACGCTCCAAGTTCAAGCTGCTCGGGCTGCCACGGGAAGAATATCCGTCGTTCCCCGCCGTGAAGTTCGAGAAGGCGTGGAAGGCGGCGGCCGGCGTGGTTCACAAGCTGGTCGGCCACGTGGCGTTCGCCGCGTCGACGGAGGAAAGCCGGCCGATCCTGAACGGTGTCCTCTGGGAGCTGCGACCAGATCGCATGCGGATGGTGGCGACGAACGGGCACCGGCTCGCCAAGATGGACGTGCCTGCGACCGGCGGCTCGACCGCCGATCTGATCGTCCCACCTAAGGCGCTTGAGCAGGTCCGCCGGCTCTACCCGGGCGACGCCGAGATCGAGCTTGCGAAGAGCGACAACCACCTCGGGTTCCGCGCCGGCGGCACGCTCGTCTTCTCCCGGCTGATCGAGGGGCCGTATCCGAACTACGAGCAGGTGATCCCGCGCGAGAACGACAAGCAGGCAACCGTCGATAAGGCCGCCATGGCCGCCGCGCTGCGGCGCATGAGCGTCGTCGCAAGCGACCAGACGCATCGCATCCGTCTGGCGTTCTCCGGCGGCAACGTGAAGTTCTCGGTGCAGACCCCGGACCTGGGCGAAGCGCAGGACGAGCTCGCGGTGACCTACGAGGGTGAGCCGCTCGAGATCGGCTTCAACGCGATGTACCTGCTCGAGATCCTCAAGTACATGCCGACCGACGAGGTACGCTTCACGTTCAAAGCACCCGAGCGTGCGGCGACGATCGAACCGGTGGGCTGGAATGATCCGGCCTCGTACATGGCGCTGGTGATGCCATTACGACTGGTAGACTAAACGAGGACCTGCAAAGACTGGACGCACCGACGCACCGCGGGTTCTAGTCAATGGTCCATGGGACCACCTGAGTCTGGGTGGTCCCGTGTTGTATCGGGAAGTACGAGCGTATCCGGAATCACGAGCGTGTCGAGTATTGGTGGGAGAATCGGCGGCTCGATCGGCGGAATCTCGGGGATCGAGTCCTCCAGGGCGGGCGGGACTGGTGTTTTCCCGCCGTAATACCGCGCCAAAATCAAGTCGCGCCGCGCGACCATGCGGGCGGGGCGGAACGCCGGGTTTGAGGTGTGCGGCTGCGGCAGCGTCGCAGCCAGCGCCGCGGCCTCCGCGTCGCTCAGTCGAGACGGCGGCACACCGAAGTACGCGGCACTCGCCGCCTCGGCGCCCCAGATGCCAGGGCCCCATTCCGAGGTGCTGAGATAGAGCTCCATGATTCTGGTCTTACTCAGCGCCAGCTCGAGCCGCAGTGCCGTGACCGCTTCTTTGAGTTTTCGAAACAGCGAGCGGGACGGCGACAGATAGAGGTTCTTGGCGAGCTGCTGCGTGATCGTGCTCGCGCCGCGGTGCCCGCCGGTAGCCCACGCGTCTCGCAATTCGATGAAATCGATCCCGTGATGCGTTTTGAATCGCGAGTCCTCGGCGATGATGATCATCCGCTCGAGCACCGGCGACGAGACGCGATTCGCAGCACGGCCGTCAGGCCGTCGGACCGTCCGACAGTCCGACCGCAGTCGCATCATCGCGGTACAGCGTGGCTCGTGCGTCCGCCACCACACCGGCGGCGGCCAAACGCCGAACAGCCACACCAGAGAGAGTGCGGCCGTCCATAGCACAACACGTCGTGCAATCCTATCTTTTTGCACCGCCATGGACCTCGAAGCCCTCCAACGGCGCTTACAACAAGCGCTTGGCTCGGAATTTACGGTTGGCCCGCTGCTAGGTCAGGGGGGCTTCGCCGCCGTGTTTCGCGCGCGCGACAACGTGCTGAATCGCGACGTCGCGGTGAAGGTGCTCGATGTCGAGCTCGCGCCGACCGCGACGGCCGCCCAACGCTTCATGCACGAAGCACAAACCGTCGCGCGCCTCGAGCATCCCCATATCGTGCCGATTTACAAGGTCGGCCGGCACGAAGAGATCTTCTACATCATCATGCGGTGCATCGACGGTCCGTCGCTGGGCCAGCTGCTCGAGACGCAGAAGAAGCTCGCCATCGGCGACGCGGCGCGTATTACGCGCCAGGTGGCCGACGCGCTCGCCTACGCGCACAGCCACGAGATCGTCCACCGCGACATCAAGCCGGACAACATCCTGCTGGACAAGAGCGGCCACGTCCTGGTGACGGACTTCGGTATCGCCAAGGCCGCGCAGGCGGCGAAGGAGAAAAAGACCGGGGCGTCCACGCAGCTCACGAGCGAAGGCGCCGTCGTCGGCACGCCGCAGTACATGAGCCCCGAACAGGCGGCCGGTGATCCGCTCGACGGTCGATCCGACATCTACTCCCTCGGCATCGTGCTCTACCAGATGCTCGCCGGCGCGCCACCCTTCGATGGCCCGTCGTCCGCCGACATTCTCGCGCAGCAGCTCACCGAGGCACCGGAGCCGATTCGCCGCCACCGCCCCGACGTGCCCGAAGAGATGGCGGTGGTGCTCGATCGCATGCTGGCGAAGAAGCGCAGTGAGCGCTTTCAGATGGCCAGCGAGGTCAGCCGTGCCCTGGTGGGCGCGCTCCCGACCGCGGCGCGAGATCGCGTCCATATCCCGCTGCGGCGGCGGCTCAAGGCGATGTTCTACCGCTCCCTGGTGGGCCTGAGTGTGGCGGGATGCCTGCTGTTCATCGCCTTCGCGGGCGGCGGCGCCGTCGTGGCGTACTACGTGTTCAGCAAGCCGCCACAGGTCGCGGCGCGGGCGCCGTTTCCCGACAGCCTCGCGCGCATGTTGCGCGACCGGCGCGCGCTCCTTCCCGGAGACGCCGGGATGTTCGCGTACCGGCCCGCGGGCCAGGAAGACACGACCATGCTACTGCTCACGCGGCGCCGCACGGTCGTGGTCACGCCGCACGAGGTGCGTTCCTACGCGCGCGACAGCGTGCGGCGAGACATGGATCTCATTCTGCATGGCGGTTTGGCATTTCGACTGCTGATCTACGGACGGCACTCGGCAACCGTCGCCGATACGGTCTACCGCAGCCTGTCGTTCCGCGACATGGTGCAGCTCAGAACGCAGCTCAACCGGGCACCCGAACCCGCGCCTGCGACACGTCCTGCCGTGCGGCCCCGCGTGACTACTCCGCCACCACCTCCGGCGCGCACCCCCAAGTCCCGGTCTACGCCGCGAAGCCGCACCCGCACGCGACGACCGTCCTAACGACGCCTGGTACTGGCTTCCCGCGACACCAGTCCGTACACGCTGAGGGCATCGATCCCAGAGACATCGCCGGGCGCGGACGCGACGGCGCCGACACGATTCTCCCCACCGATGGACAATCCCAGCGCGAAGGCACCACGGCGCAGGCCGTTATCCGTATCCAGCCGGGCGATGATCTCGACCGGCCAGCGTGAGGACGTGCTCGTGGTCCGCCAGGCGAGACCAAAGGCATAGGATTCGATCGAGTCCCGCGTCATGCGCGCGTCAGTCGACACCGCGAGTGCGCGCACGGGACCCGGATGCCACGTCACGCCGGGAATGAAGGTGAACTGCTGTCGCAGGCCACGCACGATCGGCTGGCCCAGGTTCGCCGCCACCGCGCCCACCGTGAGCTGAGAGAAGGCTACGTACGACACGCCAATATCCCAGCCGGTCGCATTCACCCCGTTCCCGCTGTAGCGTGCGATGTCGAAACCCGCGGCGAGCCCCTGCGTCCCTCCCGCGAGTCCCAGGCGGAGCGTAGTGCCGCGCACGCCATTGTCGAGGAAGTCCCGCTGATAGCCCAGCGACAGCCCACGCGAGTTGAACCCGGCGTTTATCTGGCGCAGCCGCCCCCGTGCACCCGGATCGCCGACGCCCACTTCCGCATACACCGATGCTTCCCGCGCCACGCCGAGGCCCGCGGGGTTGACCCAGATGGCGCGCGCGTCGCGGACGTCGGTCGGAAAGAGGTAAGTGGCGGAGCGGTTGGGGGCGACGGATTGCGCGGCGGCCGGACGGCCGGACGGCCCGACGGCCAACAGCAAGAGTGCGACGAACCCGGCCGTCCGGCCGTCGGGCCGTCGGGCCGTCAAGGCAATACCGTCACCGTCGTCTTCGAGACCTGCGTGCGCGGAATCGTCATCGCCTGAATCGGCAGCGTGATCGTCATCGATGTCGAATCGCGCGATTCGCCGCCCACATACCGTCCGTCTGCGGAGACAAAGTCGAGCCCGCTACGGACGCCGTTCCCCGCGACCTCGAACGGCTGGCCCGCCTGTTGGCCGCCTCCCTTGATCGTGAAGTCGGAGGCGACTTCGACACGCAACACTCGCGTGCCCTTGTGATCCTCCCACGCCGCGGCGCGTGCGCGATTGACACTTGTGACCGTCACGCTGCCTGCGGCGCGGTCGTTCTCGGTGGTCGTATCCGTCCAGGTCGCACCTAGCGCCAACCCGCCTGGCGGGATCCGGGGGAAGAAGTTCTTGAACGACCCGACGATCGGCGACAGCGCTTGGGCGGCCACACTGTCCGATACGCTCTGACTGCGGAACTCGCCCTTGGGGGTCAGCCGTCCCATGAACGACAGCGCCTTCGCCGCCGCCAGGTTGATGCCCATGGGAGGCGTCGTCCCGGAATCAGGAACGATGGAATCGATCGTGATTGTCGTGGGATAGCCGAGGCTGTCCGCCGGCCCGGTGATCGTCACGCCGAAGAACGCCCGCAGTCCGAAATCGAGCGGCTGGCGCATGCCTTGAAACTCTTGATCGATGTGAACGGCCGTGCGCATCACGTAGCGCTGCGCGCTCGGTCCCAGGCGCAGTCCCTGCGCTGGAGCCGGCGCCGGAGCTGCCGGTGGCGGTGGTGGGGGCGGCGCACCCGGCGGATTTGCGGGCGTAGGATTTGACGAAGGAGTCTTTGGCGTGCAACTGAGAGCGGTAAGCGCTGCCGCCACGAGAAGAACGCGACGCATCGGCTATTCCTTGGTCTTGGTACGTCCGAAAATGGCGACCACCTCGGTCTCCTCGCTCGTCACCTTGAGCAATTTCCATCCACGTTTCCGCATGTCGGTCCGCCAGGTGATGAGTTTCTCCCACTCTTGAGCGGTGGTCCGAAAAACACGCAGATCGGCGACGTTCTCCCAGTGGGGAGGATAAGGAGCGTGGGGTGGCTTTGTGGTCACAGGGGGGGAAGTGGTGAGACCATAAGCCGAGTTCTGTTTACTCGTTGGTACGAGCAGATGGTCATCTCTCTGGGATGGCTGTCACCAGCCATCTCGTGCGGCCTACCCGCAGCTCAAACGACCCGGGCCGGGTCTCGCTGCTTATTTGGCCTTGCTCCGACCGGGGGTTGCCGTGCCGTGCCTGTTGCCAGGCACGCGGTGGGCTCTTACCCCGCCGTTTCACCCTTACCCTTTGGATACAAGGGCGGTCTGTTCTCTGTGGCCCTGTTCCGTCGCCTCTCGGCGCCCAGGCGTTACCTGGCGGTCTGCCCTGTGGAGCTCGGACTTTCCTCGATGGACCCCTCTTGCCGATCCACCGCGACCATCGGCCCCACCACTTCCAGGGGAGGAAATTACCGGGCCAGAGGGCAAAGGGGCAAGGCTTTACCTCACAAAGCGCCGGATCACGCGACCCAAGCTGTCGGTCGCGGCCCCGTCCAGCCAAAATCCCGCGTGCTCGTTGAACGCGGCGAATCGCAACCGTGGCCACTCGCTCGGCACGAACGTGGCGCGGTCGGGCTCCAACCCCACCGCAGAAAGTGCGTACACGCCGCGCTCCCGATAGTGTCGCATGAGACTGCGTCCGCGCCGCTCTTTGAGCCAGAGCAGGACGGGAGCGTCCGGACTGGAGAAGCCGCGCAACAGACCCAGAGTGAACCAGTCGGTGGGGACGTTGCCCGCGTGGAACGCGAATCGCAGATCGGGATGCAGCCGCCGCAAGTCGGCGCGCAGCACGATGGCGCGCTCGGCGACTGCGGCCTCGAGCCCCTTGTAGTAGCCCCCCAACCACCCGCGCTCGAGCAACGTGTCGTACCGAACCACCGGCGGCAGTGCCGCGAGCCGCTCCATTTCGCCACGGTCCAGACCGAGCGCAGCCAATCCCACACGGTAGTCCGCGTCACAGAAGCCGCTGCCGCGGTAATACGCCATCGCACTGTCGAGATCCAGCGCCACGCCGGCGAGGACTTCGGGACGTGCGCCGCCAAGCCGGGCCATGACGCGGTAGGTGGGCCGCAGCGCGCCGCGCCAGTACAGCGAGTCGAGCCCGCACGCGATCGGTGTGAGCCTCCCATACCGATCCACTTCGTCGGCACCCTGAGACGGGATCGCCGCCAGCGCGACGGCGGGAAACCAGTGGACACTCGTCGCCTGCAACCGGTCCGCAGCGATCTTCCAGAGGGTACGCGTGCTCACCGTGTCGAGGATCGCCTGCACGGGAATCGTCGTCGCCAGGGCATTGAGCGCGGCCCCATCCACGAATCGGAGCAATGAATCGAGCGCGGGCAGCATGAACCGGCTCCACAAGACGCGCATGCCTTGCCGGTTGATCCAGCCGGGGACCACGACGGGATCTTCGCGATTGGTGGAGGCCGGTTGCGGCAGCACGATCACGGCGCTGTCCGCTGCGGCGGGTGGGGCGAGCGGCGGAGGATGGACGGCGACGTGTTCCGGGCCCTCGGCGAGCTGCAGCGGCGCGGGTCGGCCGCCGGCGCCGATGCCGGCCCATTCGGCGGGACGCCGCGTCCAGCGGGCGAGCGCAACGAGAAAGTCGCGCGCGCGGGAGTCGGCATCGGCCGATGCCAGCAGGCTGCGGCTCGCCACGACGATCAGGCCGTCCTGGACGCGGCTCGCGGCGACGAGCGCCGTCCCGCCGCCGCGCGCCAGGGTCTGGCTCCTATCGCGAATCTGCAGCGGGTAATTCCGACCGGCGGGGAATGGAGCGAAGCCGGCGTTGTCGAGGGCCGAATGCGGCAGCGGTGTGGCGTCGAGCAGCTGCGCGCCGCCCGTCCCCAACCCCGGCCCCCCCGGCCCCCCCGGCCCCCCTGCGATGGCGATACCGGCGCCTTGCGACGCGAGCCACTGGTTCATGATCCAGCGGTCGAGCGCACCGCCGTCATCGGTGTATGCGAGCACCACGACGCCGTCGCGGCGGATCCACTCGGTGAGAATCGCGAGATCGCCGATCGTCAGCGCGTCGGACAGGCTCTCGGGCTGGCGCCCACCGAGGACGAGCACGGTGCGATAGCGGGCGAGATCCTGCCTGGTGAGATGCGGATAGAACCGGCGGTACTCCACACGATAGCCCGCCGCGTGCCACGGAGCCGCCGTGGTTTCGAGGGTGATGGGATCGGCGAGCGTCAGGTCAACGACGAGAAGGCGACGCGCCTCCGTTTGGCAAGCTGCAACGAGCAACAGCAGGAAGAGACAGAGGCTCCTCACCGTCGGGGCTCGACCAGACGGTTGTACTTCCGGAGCGCAGCGCGCAGCCGTTCGTGCGGCAGCGCGTACACCCGCATGCCGTTGATGCCGGTCATCGTCTCGGCCGCGACCATGGCGTTGACGATCGCCTCCTCGGTCGCCTGAATCGTGGCTTGGAAGAGCGGATCGATTCGCTCGTTCGGTAGCATCGTCACGCTGACACTCGCATCGGGCTTCGCGGCGCCTGGGTTGGCGGTCGAGAAGGCGACGAAGATGTCGCCGGACGAGTTTCCGCCCGTTCCGCCCAGCCGGCCGACACCGAGAGCGGCGCGCTTGGCGATGCGCTTGAGCTGATGCGGCAGCAAAGGCGCGTCGGTGGCGACGACGATGATGATCGAACCCCTCTCACCGGGAATCGTGTCACGCGTCGGCAACAGATCGGGAATCTCCTGGCCGACGGGGACGCCGGCGATCGAGAGACGGGCGCGCGACCCATAGTTGCATTGTACGAGGACACCGATCGTGTACCCCCCACGGTCGGCGGGGAGCCGTCGGGATGCGGTGCCGATCCCGCCCTTGAACTGGTTGCAGATCATGCCGGTCCCGCCACCGACGTTGCCTTCCGCGACCGGCCCGCCGTGCGCGCTGTCGAGCGCCGCGAACGCGTGTGCTTTCGTCACGTGAAAGCCGTTGATGTCATTGAGCGAGCCGTCCCACGTTTCTGCCACGACCGGCAGCGACCAGTCGAACTCGAATCCTTTGCGCACGAGCCATTCGATGACGGCATCGCGTACGACGCCGACGCTGTGGGTGTTCGTGATCATCACCGGCCCGGCGAGGAATCCCGATTCCTCGAGCCACGTCGTGCCGGTCATCTCGCCGTTGCCGTTCAGCGTGAACCACCCCCCGAAGACGGGATCGCCGTTCGTCGCGCCGCGCGGGAAGATTGCGGTGACGCCGGTGCGCACTGGACCCTGGCCCACGACGAGCGTGCCCTGGCCTTTGATGATCGTGGCGTGGCCGACGGTGACGCCGGCGACGTCGGTGATGGCGTTGAGGGGACCGGGCGTGCCGTCGAAGGGGACGCCGAGATCGCGCGCGCGCGGACGTGATTGCGCGGTCAGATGGCCGGTGACGAGCATCAATCCCAGCAACAGCGATCGGACTCGCATGTGTCATGTCACCGCGGCATAGGGGAGCAATGCCTGCCGCATCTCGGCGGCCGTTTGCCAGCGCGCCTCGCGCGCTTTGGAAAGCGCCTTCATCACAGCGTCGCTGAGCGCCCGCGGCGTGTCACGCCGCAGCTTTCGGAGGTCGGGCGGCGGCGCATGCTGTTGCATGTCGAGAACCGCCGCCGCGCTCGCGGCTGAGAACGGCGGCCGGCCGGCGAGCGCTTCGAACAGCACGACGCCAAGCGAATAGACGTCGGTCCTGCCGTCGATGTGCGGCGAGCCGCCCGCTTGCTCGGGACTCATGTACTCCTCGGTGCCGACGACGAACCCGCTGCGTGTGACCCGGTCCTCGCCCGAGCTCGCGATCGCGCGCGCGATTCCGAAGTCGACGAGAATGGCGCCGCCCCCTTCCTCTGAGAGCACGATATTGTCGGGTTTGATGTCGCGATGCGCGAGTCCGTGGTCGTGGGCGTGGCCGAGCGCATCGAGGACCTCAGTGGCGACCCGCACCGCGCGGTCGATCGGCAGCGTGCGCTCGCGCCGCATGACCTGCCGCAGCGTCTCGCCCGCCACGAACGGCATCACGAACCAGAGCAGATAATCGGTTTCGCCGGAATCGAGCAGGGGCGCGATGTGTGGGTGGTCCAGCTTGGCGGCCCAGCGGATCTCGCGCAGGAAGCGGTCGGCGGCGACGGAGACCGTGAGCTCGGGATGCAGCACCTTGATCGCGACCTTGCGGCCGTCCTGGTCGAACGCGCCGTACAGCGTGGCGTTCCCACCCCGCCCCACCGCGGTGATGACGGTGTAGCGGTCTCCTAACGCCTGACGCACCCGGCCGATGAGGTCGCGAGCCACCGCGGCAGAATAGGAGGCCCGCAGCCACAAAAAGGAAGGGCGGCCCGCGCGGAGCCGCCCCTTCGTCGTTTCGCGCGTCGCCTAGGGAGTGCCCGGCAAGGCGCGCGTCCACTGGAGGTCGTCGAAGATGGCGAAACCCCCACCCTTGCCCGCGAACCGCACCGCGGCGATGCCGTTGCCCTGGACGCACAGCCGCTGGAGGACTCGCTGGGTCGTCGATTCGGTCCTGCCTATGACATTGCCGTTGGCGTCGAGGGCCTCGAGGAACGCTACGCCACCCGGGAAGATGTTGTGAAATCCCGTCGGTGTCGCCGAAATGCACGCCTGGACGGCCGGTTTGACAAATGTCGCGTTGATGGTGCCGTACCCGTACTGACTGAAGTCCGCTGCGATGCCCAGGGGACAGACGCTGATGTTGTTCTGCCCCGAGTGGAAGCCGAGCACCCCGTAATCATTCGCGTACACCGCGGTTCCTGGGCACAAGCCAACGGGATTGCTACGGCTGAACGTGACGCCGAGCCGCGAATACACCGAGTTCACCGTGGCCCCGGGCAAAATCGACCCGAGCTCCGGGGTCTGATCGAAATTCAAGTCGAGCTCGCTGGGCAGCGCCCACGTAAAGCGGCTGAAGACGTCGGTACTCCCGCCGGCGCCGACATCGAACGCTGCAGTTGTCCTGGCGAATAGCGGTCGCGGCATGAAGAGGGAGCCGAGTCGTGCGAGCAGGTTCCCCAACCGGGAGGGACGCGAGCCTAGCTGCAGATACGCCGGATCGCAGTGCAGGAACGGAGCGGGGACGTTATTCAGCGCGAAGAGCTGTGTTCCGGCGTGGAGCTGGAAAATCTGGAGCAGGTCCGACGTCGCATGATCGAGATCGCCGATTACCGGGCAAATGCCGACGGTCACCGGCGTGTTGAACTTACCGCCCGCGGTGACCTCGGCGAGTGGCGGCTCCGTATGGAAGTCGTAGCATGAATTGCCGACAGGGCCGATGTCGCCGGGGAACACCGGCTCGGGCAACCCCGGGATGCATGGCCGCTCGTCCGCGGACTCGATGATGAGCGTGACCGGTTGGTCCACCGCTCCGGCCGGGACGTACACCCCCGCCTGACCCTGCGTCGTGACGATCGTCGTGCTTTGTCCGGGCTGCACGGTCCCCTCGCCGCAGTCTGATGCGACGCGCTCGCATTGCGAGCCGACGCCGATGAAGAACTTGATCGGGAGCGTCCGACCGTCGAGCAGGGCGATATACTCGTCCGTGTCGACGTTCTTCAACTTCTCGCCAGCGTCGACGACGACCACGTCCGACAGCCCGAGCTGCCGAGCACCGGCGTGAATGGTGATACGGTACACGCACGCCAGGTCGAGGTTGTCGTCGGCGGTATGCCAGTTGGCTTGATAGTAGCCGTCGGCGGCTTGTACGTCCGAGCCCGCGAACGTGCGGATGACGTCGCCGCTGCAAAGATTACTGATCGTGATGGTAGGATTGAGCTGCCCGGAGAACACCTGCCCCGCTGGCTGCTGCTGTTGCATGACCGGCGGGAGCCAGAAGAAAAACGCATTGCCACCGGCGTGTCCGCCATCCTGGATCAGATATGACGGGCCTGCCGAGTAGCTGCGGTCGCCGTGACACGCCACGGCTCCAAGCACAACGACCACTACCAATCCTGGATGCTTCATGTCCGCGTCGAGAAAGGGCTCAGTCGCAACATGGAGATAGGTAAAGTGAATACATCGCGGGGAAAAACCATCAGACAAGGGATCGATTGAGGCCGGACGTTGGAGCTACATCCAAGGAATGAGGCCAAAGGAAGGGCGGCTCCGCAGAGCCGCCCTTCGACATCGCTCCGGACGCCCGGGGACTTAGCGAATCACGGTGGGCAGCGCCCACGTAAACCGGCTGAACCCATCTGTGCTGCCGCCGGCGCCCACATCAAACATCATGCGACGGGTGCCCGCGTAGAGCGGGCGCGGACTGACGATACCCGCCAACGTTCGCGCCAAGTCCCCAAAGAGCGAGCCGCGCGATCCAAAGGATGGTGAGTAGTGAGGGTCGCAACGCAGGAACGGGGCCTGGACGTTGCGGAGCGAGACGGCATTACCCTCGCCAAGATCATCGATCCGGAAGATCTGAATCCGATCGAGCGTCCCATGATCCAAGTCCAACGCGGCGATCGGCGGGCAGATCCCGACGGTCGCGTTGAACCCTTCATTAAAGGTGCCGTCATTGTCGTTGACGTCAGCGAGCGGCGGGTCGGCGCGGAAGTCGTAACAGCCGTTGTCTGTCGTCTTTGGCGCGCCGGGGAATTGTTGGTCGACCAATCGCGGAATGCATTGTTCGCCCTCACCAAATCGCTGATCGACTGACTGGATGGTGATGGTGGTCTCATTATTGACCGCACCCGCGGGAATGAACACCCCCGCGTTGCCGCTGTTGGTGACAATGAGCGTGTTCTCACCCGGCTTGGCCACGCCCTCACCGCAGTCCGAGCCCCCCGTTGGGTTGCAGGTCGCTCCCACGCCGATGAAAAACGTGATCGGCAACGTCCGACCATCGAGCAGGGGGATGAATTCGTCGGTATCGACGTTCTTTAACTGGCTACCACTGCTTACGACATCGACGTCCGCATAACCAAGTTCTAGCGAATTCAGTCTCGGCCCGACGTTTACCTTGATGCGATACGTGCACTCCGCGTAGAGGGCATCCTGGTCGGTCTGCCAGTTCACATGGTAGGCCGCGTTGCTCACCGTGATGTCGGACCCGGAGAACGTGCGCAGCGTGCTGCCGGCATGACAGTTGGCCGAGGGTGCGCCGGCGGGTCCTTGGTCGACGATCGTGATAACCGGGCGGAGTCTGTTCGAGAAGACTTGGCTTGATGGGGCATGCTGGTTTACGGTCGGTGGGAGCCAAAAGAAAAACGAGTTACCATCGAGGTGCGTGGCGTCCTGGATTTCCGCCGTCGGTCCCGGCGGTAACGCCCGATCTGCGCGACAGCCGACGATTCCGGCAAGGACGAGAGACAGCAAAGCGATTCGACTCATAGGGCGACTCCCAGTTGGGGCCTGGTACAACCCCCAGCTGGGCGCGAATCTGGGACGGTTGCGGCGGCCTGCTCGACTGCGGTTTTCGAGATGCAGAGCAAAAAGGGCGCCGAAATGGCGACCCGTCAAGAAGTGGGCTACGTCTGTAGCAAGTGGATAAACTGTTGCACCTGTGCGACAGTCGCCGCCACTCTTCGCCTTCAGTGCTCGTTCGCCAGTACCGCCTGAAACTCCGGGTACCGCTCGAGGCCGCGCCACCACCAATGTACCATGCCGTTGCGCTTGAACGAATGCTCCGGGTGGGTTGCGACATACCTTTTGAGCACCGCCATGGCGCTGTCGTTCTGTCCCATCACGGCGCGCGCGACGGCCTCGAATCCCAGGAACTCCTGGGTCGGGTCGATGCTGGGATCGGTGCTCCGGGCGCGCTCAATCACGCGCTGGGCGCTGTCCGGGTGTCCCGACCGACCGATGACGCTGGCGATCAGGAACTGCCGGGCACGTGTCCAATACTGGAGGCGCGGCGCTGGGGTGAGACTGTCGGCCTGATGTTGCAGCCGCCAGGCTCGGGAGACGTCGAGAACGGCATTCGGCGTCGTCAGGAGCCACAGCTGACAATCGAAGAAGCGGTAGCTCTTTGGGAAACGACGCCCGCCCTCGGCGCACCACCGCTCCGCCTCCCCGAATTGCGCCAGGTCGTACGATCCATAGAACAGACGATCCAGAATCGTTTCCGCATCGCGCAGATACGCATCGGCTTCGTAGGCGGCTCGCGCGGCGAGCACGGCGGACACGACATCTTTGCGGGCGTACAGCAGCTGGCTGAGCGTGGCGTGCGCCGCAGCGAGATGCGGGTCGGCGCGCACGGCCGCCTCGAGATCATGCTGCGCGCTGTCGAGAACGGCGGCTCGTTTGGCTGGATCGGAATCCAAATTCAGGACCCAGCGCGCGTACTCCAGTGTCCCCCGCAGCTGCAACCCTGGCGGGCTGTTCGGTTCGCGCCTAAGGACACGCCCCATTTGCCCCAACCCCGCCGTGATCCATTGGCTGGCCGCGGCCGGTGTCCGTTGCGCCAAGCGAGCGCGTCGCAGAGCGATCTGGCCCCGTTGCAACGTGGGTTCGCTCCACTGCGGGTCTGCGCGCTCTGCGGCTGTGAGCAGGGAGTCGGCTTGGTTGAACCCCGCGAACGAGCTGTCGGGCGGAACGCGGAGGAGCGCGGCCTCACCGTCCTTCAGGGCACGTTGCGCGCGTTGGACCAGGGTCCACGCGTCCACGCTGCGCGTGCCCGCACGCTCTTCACGCAGGCGGATTTCGCCTCCCAGTTGCTCCCGCAAGAACAGCGTGGTCTGGTTCGCCACGGAGTCACGCATCGCGAGCTGCGCGTTGGCGGGCAGTTCGAACGTTTGCCGCCCGACATCCGCACCACTCGCGCCGTCCACGAGCCGCACAGTGATTCGTACCCGGTTGCCGAGATTCTCCACCGCTCCGTCGACGATGTTGGCGGCGTTGAGAAGCCGCGCGACCGAATCACGCGCGGCCGCCCGTCCGCGGAACGGCGCGACGCCGTTCCGCGACACGACATCTAGCGCGTTGATGTTGCCGAGTTGATCGATCAATGCTTCGGTGAGCCCGTCGGCGAGATAGCCGAGCGAGCTATCGCGGCTCTCATCGCTGAAATAGAGCACGGCGACGCGATTCTGTGCGAGGCTCGACCCGCCGCCGCCGCCGTTCCGGTGACGACCGAACAACATCCACGCCCCTGCGGCGAGCACGATCACCCCGACGCCGATCCCGACGTTCATACGCCGTCGCCACGCGAGCTGCGCGCGCGTCGACCGTCGTGCCGCGGTGACGCGCGAAACCGCGCCCGTGCTCGCGGTGGCGAGCGCCTTGGCGAATTCTCCCGACGTCTGATAGCGATCGGCCGGCACTTTCTCGAGCGCCCGCTCGATCACGACTTCGAGATCGTCCGGGATGGCGTCGCGCACGATCTTGAGCCGCGGCACCGCGTCGAGCGAGTGGCGCGCCATGATGGCCTGCGCCGTCGGGCCGCTAAACGGCGGCTGGCCGGCGAGCGTCTCGTAGAGCACGCAGGCGAGACTGTAGATGTCGCTGCGCCGGTCCACTTGGCCCGACCCCGAGGCCTGCTCGGGCGGCATGTACGCGGGTGTCCCGATCGCGAGTCCGGTCTGCGTCAGCTTGTCGCCGCCCGCGGCGCTGACGGCGCGCGCGATGCCGAAGTCGGCGACGATCGCGTGGCCGCCCGACAGCATGATGTTCTCCGGCTTGATGTCGCGATGGACGACGTCGTGTTCGTGCGCGTACGAGAGTGCTTCGGCCACTTCGCGGGCGATCTGGAGTGCATCGTCGACGGGCAGCTGCGGCTCGCGGTCGAGCCGGTCGCGTAGGGATTCGCCTTCGACGTACGGCATCACGTAGTAGAGTGTGCCGCCCGCGTCGCCGGAATCGTAGACCGGCAGAATGTTGGGATGTTGGAGGCGGGCGGCGAGCTTGATCTCGCGCAGGAAGCGCTCGCGGCCGAGGGCAATCGCGATCTCGGGGCGCAACGTCTTCAGCGCGACGAATCGCTCGTGCCGCGTGTCGCGCGCCAGGTAGACCAGCGCCATCCCGCCGCGGCCCAACTCCCGATCGATCACGTAGTGATCGGGGAGCGCGGCGTTCAACTCTGCAAACGGGTCAGTCACGGGGATAACGATAGTTCTGGCTCACCCGCTCGGCGAGCGCCCGCGCGAGGCTGGTGCGCTGCATTGGCCATGGCTGGTCGATGGCGATGAGCAGCTGTCCGGTCCCGGCGTCGACGACGATCAACTGTACGCGGACCGAATCGCGGGCGCGGGCGAGCGGATCTACGCGCCCGTAGACGGCCACCCCGGCGCTGGTGCGGCGCGCGAGCTCTACGGCTGCGAGCTCGGGGCGTGACTGTCCCCGCCAACGCTCGCGCACCACATCCTGGGAAACGGCGTCGAGCGGCTTCATGCTGTCAAGCTGCGCCGTGAGCTCCTCGGCCAGACGCACGCGCCAGGCTTCGAGGCCGGGCACGTAGATGTCGAACGGCGCGACGGCTGCGAGCCACGGATTGGCGCGGTGGCGTTGCGCGTAACGGACGAAGCTCACCGCCCCAGTGATGGTGAGCATGACGACCAGTGCTGATAGTCCGATGAGCCAACGCTTTGAGGTCAGGGAGCCCTGCTACTGCTTCCGCTGTACCGGCCGCGGCAGCGTCCGTCGCGGCGGCATCAGCGCCAGGCGCACCGTGCCATCGGGGTGATACTCGGGCACGAACAGCGTCGCCGCAGGCTCGTGGTCTGACCCGCGGCGCGTCGCTCGGCCGACCATGACGCCGAGGGTCCGGAGCTTGGATCGGTGGTAGTGCGTGACCGCGTACCGTGCCACCTGCTCCTGGAACGCCGCGCGCTCCTTCCCCTCGTCCGCGGCGTGCGCATCGTCAAAGATCGCCACCAGCATGTACGTCGTATCGACGACCATCACCATGGCGTTGGTGATGTGAAATTCTCGCTGGATCTCCGACTGAAGTTGCAGCTGGAACTTGGGGAACGCATCGCATGCGAATGCGAGCAGGCAGAGCGTAGGGAGAGCGTATTTTTGCATAGGCTCCGTGCGGAAATTCACCTCCCGTCCTGCTCCGCGCAATGCAGCGCCGATGACCAATAGTTGAAACGCGTGCGCTACCATGGTGGCGTATGGTCACGGTATGCACGGTTCTCCCTCCTCCTGAGCGCCCCCGCATCGACGCCGCGGGGGACGGGTGCTTCGACACCCTGCATGCCGACTCCCTGCGGGAAGCCTTGTACGTTGCACGCCGCCGGCGCGTAGACGCCGTGATCATCTCCGTGCATCGCTGCCAGGGTGAGGCGTTGCCCGGCGTCGCGCGCTTCGTCCGCGAGTTTCCCGCCATTCCCGCGGTCGCGCTCGTCTCACGGCACGACCGCGAAGCGACGGAGACCCTGCTCCGCCTGGGTGCGACCGGTGTGCGCAGCGCGGTGGACTGCACGGAGCCCGATGGCTGGCGACGGCTGCGCGACCTCGTGGGGCATCCCGCCTCGCCGGTTGCCGCCCGCATCCTCGCGCGACTCGTCCCGGCCCTGAGCGACGCGTCGGAAGAGACGCGCCTGTTTTTCGAGGCGGTGGCGAGGCTCGCTCCGGCGCTGAGTACGGTCCGCGGGTTGGCCCGCCACCTGCGCGTGCGGCCCAGCACGCTGATGTCCCGCTTCCATCGCGCCCGGATTCCTTCGCCCAAGAGCTATCTCGCGGGCATGCGTCTGCTGCACGCCGCCTTCCTCTTTCAGAACCCGGGCCTGTCGGTCTCGGACGTCGCATACCGAATGGATTACTCGTCACCGCAGAGCTTTGGCCGTCATCTGCGTGCGGTGCTCGGCGTCACCGCAGGAGAATTTCGCCGCCGCTTTCCGTTCGACGTGGCGCTCGCGCGCTACGTCGACCTGCTCATCACCCCGTACCGGGAGGCCCTGCGTGCGCTACACCCCTTCAACGCGGGGTCGTGGGACCAAGGCCCGAGCGCCGGAGCGGTCTCCCGGGCGGGGTGATCCCCCCTCTCCGGAACGGAGAGGGGGACAGGGGTGAGGCCTAGTCGGCCGCGGGCCGGATCTGTTGCTCGCTCGTGGCTTGCTCGCGGCGCAGCACCGAGAACCGGGCCATCCCGCCGCGCAGCCGCTCGGCGAGCTGGGCGAGCTGCTGAGATGTTGCCGTCAATTCGCCCATAGACGTGATCTGAGCCTCGGTCGCGGCAGCCGTGTTATTGGCGCTCTCCGACGATGCTGTCGAGATACTGGCGACTTGCTGTAGCGATTGTGCGAGGGTTGCCAGGCGCTGTGCCTGGCTGCGCGAGACCTCCACCGTCGCATTGACCAGATCGCCCATCAACTGCACGCCCTGATGGAGCTCCTGTAATGCGCCGTCGGCCTCGGCCGCGACCGCGCCGATGTCGCGCACCTTGGCCTCGCCTGATTGCATCGCGCGTCCGGCCGCCTCGATCCCGGTCCGCAGGTCGCTTACCAGCTCAGCGACTTCCCGCGCCGACTTCCCTGCCTCGGCGGCGAGCGTGCGTACCTCATCGGCGACGACGGCAAACCCCTCGCCATGCTCCTCAGCGCGCGCCGCTTCGATCGCCGCGTTGAGCGCGAGCAGGTGTGTCTGCCGCGCGATCCGGGCGATCGTCTGCGCGAAGACGCCGATCCGTTCCGACATCCCGGACAACCCCGCGACCGTCGACGCCGTCGCCCGCACTTCCTCGCCCACGGCGCGCAGCGTCGCGCTGGCGCGCGCGACGCGCTCCCGTCCCCGCTCTGCCGTGCCGACGAGCCGCGACGCATCGACCTGCATCAGCTCTGCCCGCACGCGCAACGATTCGGCCTGATCCGCGGCTTTGGCGCTCTCACCGCGCGCGCCATCGGCCAGGCCGCGTTGATTGCCGAGGTCGCCGGCGAGGCGCTGAGACGTTTGCGTCAACGATTCCGTGGTGGCGTGCAGCTCCTGCGCGGCCGCCGCCAGCTCTTCGGCGAATGCGGCGACTTCGTCCGCCTCGCGCTGCACCGACGAGATTGTCGTCCCGATCTCTTCGAGCATGCGGTTGAAGCTCTTCTCGAGGAACCCGAGCTCGTCGGCTTCAGCGGCGGCCGCGCGAACGGCGAGGTACCCCTGCTCCGCTTCGCCCATCACGCTGCGCGCGCGGCGAATACGCTGGATGAGCGTCGCGGGAATCCGCTTGAGCGCCATCGCGACGACGATGAACACGCCCGTCTCCAGATACGCCGTCGTATCGAGACCGGAGCCGCCGGGATAGAGCTGGCCGTGCGCCCAGCTCGCGAGCAGGTACGCGATCGACGCGACGAGCACGAGGAAGTCGCCGACGGCCTGCCCTTGATCGAACGCGTACGGCAGCACGGCGATGAACAGCGCGGCGACCACTCCGCCGTGTCCGAACCACACGACGAGGACGTTGACGAGCAGGACGTCGAGCAGCGGCAGCAAATAGATGAACCACCAGCGGTACCAGCCGCGCTCGTTGATGAGCCCGACGATCGCGTTGATGACGGCGGCGCCGCCCGACACCAACACGATCGTGCCGAAACTCGTGCTGCTGATGCCGCCCAACCTGCCGAGCACGCCGAGAACGAACAGCGCGGCCGCGATCCACCAGCGGCGCCGGTGACTGCGCTCGAATGTTTCGAGATCCTTGAACCGCTGCTCCAGCGCGGTGGCGTCGTCGTGCCACCCGCGCGCGCGAGCGGCGAACGAGAGGCGGCGGGGCTCGGTCACTTGGGGAGCCCCAAACCCAGGTCCGTCGCGGTGAGAAATGCCTCGACGAGATATCCTTCGCGCTCGATCGCCTCGCGGCCGCCTTCCTCGCGATCCATCACCGCCAGCACACCGAGCACGTGCCCTCCCTCGCCCTCCACCGCGCCGATCGCCTCGCGCGCCGATCGGCCCGTGGTGAGGACGTCCTCGACAATGACGACGGGGAAGCCCGACGAGAAGCACCCTTCGATGCGCTGACCGGTCCCGTGGTCCTTCGGTTGCTTACGCACGGTAAACGCGTCCAGCTGCTGTCCCCGGCGGCGCGCGGTCAGCGCGAGCGCATAGGCGATGGGATCGGCGCCGAGCGTGAGACCGCCGACGGCGCGGGGACTCCAGCCCCGGACGGCCAGGCGATCGAGCCCGAGCCCGCCGATCACGGCGAGACCATCACCGGACATCGTGGTGAGGCGGGCGTCGACGTAGAACGACGACCGGCGGCCGGAGGAGAGCACGAAATCGCCGCGCTTCACGGAGCGCGCCAGGAGGAGATCCTTGAGCGTATTCCTAAGGTAGTAGTAGTCGCTACTACTATTCACTGCGCCGCTTGCCGACAATGTTCTTGAGAGCTCCCAGCAGTCCGCCGGACTTGGCCCCATCCTTGGTCTTCGCGAGCGCCGCTTCCAGGTCGTCCGCAAACGCGCTCATGGTTGGCTGGCGGTCGCCCGGGTGCCGCGCGAGGCCTTTCATGACAGCAGCCTCGAGCTCGGGCGAGAATTTGCGGTCGCTCGCTTCCGAGAGCGGCGTCGCTCTCCCGCTCAAGAGTTGCTGGAACAGCTCGCGCGGGCTGCGCCCATCGTGCGGATGACGCCCCGTCAGCATGTAGTACGTGATCTTCGCGAGGCTGTAGATGTCGGCGCGGCCGTCCACCAGCTCGCCGGACAACGCTTCCGGCGCGACGTACTGCAATGTCCCGACGAAAAAGCCGGTCTTGGTCAGCCGCTCTTCCGGCGGCTGCTCGGCGTCCCGCGCGATTCCGAAATCGAGCAGCTTCACGCTGCGCGCGCGCGGGTCGTACATGATGTTCTCGGGTTTCAAGTCGCGATGAATGATACCGGCCGCGTGCGCGGCTGAGAGCGCGTCGGCCAGCTGGCGCACCAGCGCGACGGCGTCCGCAGGAGCGAGCGGACTCTCGCGGTGTAAGAAATCGGCGAGTGACTCTCCGGTAGCCCATTCGAGAGCGAGGTAGTAGAGGCCGTCCGCTTCACCGAAGTCGTAGGTGCGGACCACACCTGGATGCACCACGCGGGATCCATATCCCGCTTCCCGCAGGAATCGTTTGACCACAGTGGGGTCGCCCCTGAGGCGCTCGCGCAATACCTTGAACGCACACGCGCCGCGTTCGGGATGTTCGGCGCGGTACACCTCCGCCGTCCCTCCTTCGCCGACGCGCTCGAGGAGACGGTAGCCGGCGATCGACCTGCCGGCCAGGTTTTCGAGAGCCATGAGCTTTGTGCGCGAAACTAACGTCCCGATTTGAGGCTCGGCAAGTGATGCGAGGCGCGACACTGGTGCTGACGGCCGTTTTCGCCGCGGGCTGCGGATCGTTGCAGCGCGCGCCGGACGCCGGGCCGCGCCGTGGCAACGCGTCGCCGCGGCTGTTCGACGCGTCATCGGTCTACCGGTCGATGGGCGCGCTCGTCGGCAGCGGGGCCTTGCCGTTCGTCGCGTCCGTGCGTTATCTCGCCGGACCGACACCAGACTCCACGCTCGCCCTGTTTTCGGTCTCGCTCACGAATCAGACGCTCACGTTTGAACGCCGCGGGTCGGAGTTCGTCGCCGAATATCACGTGGAGGCGTCGTTCCGCACCGACAGCACCAGTCTCTCGGCGGTGCGCCAGATCGGGAGCGATGAGCAGGTGCGAGTGCGCACCTTTCAGGAGACACTGCGCACGGACGAGAGCGTCATCTACCAGCAGTTTGTCATGGTTCCACCCGGTGTCTACTACGTCATGGCCATGGTGCGCGATCGCAATGGCCCCGCTTTCGCGCGCGCCGAGCGGGCCGACACCGCGCCACGCTTCGGCGGGCGGGCGATGACGAAACCGATCGCGGTCTACACGGCGGAGGGCCGGCCCGAGCGCAACGCCCTTCCCAAATTGGTGGTCAACCCGCGCGCGACGCTGCCGTACGGCCCCGATTCGATGCGCTTTTATATCGAACGCTACGGGGCGCCACCCGGCGGGGGCCCGATCGTGGCGCGCGTCGTCGACGGCGGCGATCACGAGCTATGGCGCGACTCCGTGCCGCTGACCGGTGGTCCCGATGTGTCGACAGCGACGATTGTCGTCGTGCCCGCGAACCTGCCTGTGGGCCAGGCCGAGCTGCAGACCCTGCCGATCGCGGGCGGAGATACGACCCGCGCCGCGTTTCTTGTGAGCTTCTCGAATCAATGGGTCATCACGAATTTCGAGGAGATGGTGAGCTTGCTCCGCTACTTTCCCCGCCAGGATTGGGTGGACTCGCTCCGCCGCGGGTCGGCGGATCGCCGCCCGGAGGTGTGGCGCGAGTTCTGGAAGGCCACCGATCCCGTTCCGATGACTCCTGAGAATGAAGCCATCGACGACTACTTCCGGCGGGTCCAGCAGGCCAACATCCGATTCCTGGATGAGGGCGGGCCGGGATGGTTGACGGAGCGTGGCGAGGTGTTCATCTCGCTCGGCGAGCCCGACGAGATGCTCGATCTGTCGAACGGCATCGATCGCAACGGCATGCGGGTGGTGCGCTGGACCTACGCGTCGGAACGGATCGTTCTCTACTTCCAGGATCAGACCGGGTTCAGCCGCTATCGCCTGACCCCGCAGTCGCGCGCGGAGTTTCAGCGCGCGCTGATGCGCGTGAGGCAAGCCCGATCGTGAGACACTCCAGCGCCCTTTGGATCGCGGCGCTCGCTGGGGATTTGTTGCTGGCGTCATCCAGCCGCGCCCAGACCCCCGTCCCACCCGATCACACCGCCACCTACCGGGCGGATTCGCTCAGGCTGTCCGGGCGCCCGTGGCACGCTGCCGAGACGCTGCTCGCCGCCGCACGGCGCGACCCGAATCCCAACGCGTTTCTGATTGTCGAAGGCGCCAAGGCAGAGGTCCATGCCAGGCGGTACGAGCACGCGCGCACGTTGCTCGCGGGCCAACCGTGGCTCCTCGATTACCTCGACGGTGAGGCGCTGGCCGTCTTGGCGCAGGCGGAGTTCGGCGTGGGGCGGTTCGCCGAAGCGGCGACGCATTTTCAAATGGCACGCGCCCGTGCGCCCGCCGCCCGCGTGCCCCTGCTGGCCGTGCGCGCCGGCGTCGCTTTCGATGCCGCGGATCAGCCCGATAGCGCGGCGGCCGCGTTCGCGGCGGCCCGCGCGGGCGGACGGTTGGCGAGCATCGACTCGTGGTTGCGGGTACGCCAGGCGCGCGTCACGCGCGATACGGCCGCCGCCGGCCAGCTCGTTGCCGACCTCCCGGCGCCCGCCGCGCGCGACGTGCCGGTCGCGCGGGCCCGCTCGCTGCTCCTCGCCGCCGATACGACACGCGCGCTCGAGGCGTTTGCGAAGGCAGGGAAGGGGCTCGATGCGGCCCGTCTGGCTCTCGCGACGGGCGATTCGGCGCGCGCCCGCACGCTGCTCTATAGCCTGTTGGCGCGCGATCCCCTCAGCGATGATGGCGCCGCCGGAGTCGCTCTGGCACTCGGCCCGTTGCCCCCGCGCGCGCCGGACGAGCACGTCGCGATGGCGCGCGCGCTGAATCGTCGCTCATCCGTGCGCGATGCGCGGATCCATGTCGAGCGCGCGCTGCGCGCCGGGGATTCGACTGCGGGAACCCTGCTTCTGTATGGCGAGCTGCTCGTTTCCTCCGGGCAGCTGCGGGACGCGGTGCGTGCGTACGGCGCGGCGGCGCGCGACTCCGCCGCCCGGTCGCTGGCGATCTATCGCCGCGCGCGCGTGCTGGTGCGGCTCGGCGACTCGACCGCGCTTGCGGCCCTGTCCGGATTCGCGGCGCGCTACCCGACCGACAGCGCGGCTCCGGGAGCCCTCTACATCCTCGGCGACATGAACGACGGCCGGGACGATTGGGTGCAAGCCGGCCGCTGGTACGGGGAGCTGATCAAGCGGTATCCCGCTGACGCGCGCGCCTCACTCGCGCGCTTCCGGCTTGCCGCCCATGCCGAAGGCACCGGAGATCCTGAGAGCGCCGCGTCCCTGTACCAGGCGGAGATCGACGCGGCGGGCCCGCAACGCACCGCCGCGCGATTCTGGGTCGGCAAGATGGCGGAGGCACGCGGTGACTCGGCGCAGGCGCGCAGCATCTGGCTCGCGCTGGCGCGCGAGGACTCGCTCGGTTACTACGGCATGCGCGCCCGGCGCGAGACTGGCCTTCCACCGCTCGCCTTTGCGGCGCCGGCCGTGTCGCCGACGCCGCCGCCACCTCCGGCGGAAGTCGCGGCCGGTCTCGCGCGCATCGACACGCTGCTCCTCGCCGGGCTCGACAGCGAAGCCCAGGCTGAAGTCCGCGTCGTGCTGGCGCACCCGCCGACCGATCTCCAAACACTGCTCGCCTGGAGCGAGGGACTCGGCCTACGGGGCTATGGCTCCGCCGGCGTCCGGCTCGGTTGGCAGGCTGCACTTCAGGCGCCGGGCGACACTCGCGTATTGCGCGCGATTTTCCCCTGGCCCAACCGCGCGGCGGTCGAAGCGGAGGCGCAGGAATTCGGCGTCGACGCGCTGCTGCTCGCCGCACTCGTTCGTCAGGAGAGTGTCTTCGACGTCGAGGCGCTCTCGCCCGCCGGCGCGCGCGGGCTAGCGCAACTGCTGCCGAGTACGGCCACGCTGATGGCCCGCGGATTGGACGTCGCTTTCTATCCGGAGTGGATCACCGTCCCCGACCTCAACCTCCACCTCGGCGCGGCGCACCTCGCGGAGCTGCTCAAGCGGTTCGGGCGCGTGGACGCCGCGATCGCGGCCTACAATGCGGGTCCGTCGCCCGTGCGCCGCTGGCTCGAACGCGCGGGCGCGGCGGATCCCGATCGGTTCATCGAGCTGATTCCCTACCCGGAAACCCGGGGCTACGTGCGCAGCCTGTTGCGCAATCGCGAGTTGTATCGCGCATTGTACGAACCGTAGAAATCCCGCTTGACAGTCTTCCGGACCGCCCACCATTTCTACGCGGCCCGACACCACGGCCGGGCAGGCATCCCACGCTGGGCGCCCAGTAACAGACTCTGCAGGAGGCGGATCGTGATCAAGGGAAAGGTGAAGTGGTTCAATGACGCCAAAGGATACGGCTTCATTGAGCAGGAAGGCGGCGAAGACGTGTTCGTGCATTTCTCGGCGATTCAGATGGACGGCTTCAAGACGCTCGCCGAGGGTCAGGTGGTGGAGTTCGAAGTGAAGCAGGGGGACAAGGGGCTCCACGCCATGAACGTCGTGCGCGTCTAACGCGCGCCCTTCACCCGACGGCTGTCGTGACCCCGGGGCATGGCCCCGGGGTTTACTTTTCCGCCCATGCCGCCGCGCGCCGCACCGCCGATCCCCGCTACGTCCGCCGGAAAGACGAACGTCTTCCTCGTCGACGGCTACGCGCTCATTTACCGCGCATTCTTCGCCATGATCGCGCGGCCGCTCACCACCAAGAGCGGGGAGAACACGTCGGCGGTGTGGGGCATCACCAACTTCTTGCTACGCCTCTACGAGAACTACCACCCCGAATACATCGGGTGGGTGCACGACCGCGGCGTCTCCTTCCGCCAGGAGCAGTATCCGGAGTACAAGGCGACGCGCGAGAAATTGGGCGAGGAGCTGCAGCAGGACTTCGACCGTTCGCTCGAGCGCGTCTGTCAGATCCTCGACGCGTTTCACATCCCCGTCATCGCCATCAACGGCTACGAGGCCGATGACGTCGTCGCGACCCTGGCCGAGCGCGCCGCGCGCGAAGGGTTACAGGCAGTCATCGTCTCCGGCGACAAGGATTTCTACCAGTTGATCGGCGAGGGAATCGCGCTGCTCAACCCGGGGCGCGGTGGGCAAGCGGCCGTGGAGGAGCAATGGGTGGATCAGTCCAACGCGAGCGAGCGGCTCGGCGTACCGCCTCAACGCGTCGTGGACTACCTCGCCCTCGTCGGCGACAGCTCCGATAACATCCCCGGCGTAAAAGGCATCGGCGACAAGACCGCGGTCCAGCTCCTCGAAACGTACGGAGATCTCGACGCGATTCTCGCACGCGCGGCCGACATCCCGGGCAAGCGGCCGCGCGAGGCGCTGCTGCAGCAGGCGGACAACGCACGCCTGTCCCGACAGCTCGTGACGCTGCGGCGCGATGTGCCCGTGGAGCTGGATCTCGACCAGCTGCGCGTCCGCACGCCCGACACCGACACCCTGGCGACGCTGTTCACGGAGCTCGAATTCCGTACGCTGATCCCGAAGCTCGGCGATCTGGCCGCGGTGGGGGCGGTCCAACCGGTTGAACCCGGCGCTCCACCCGCGCCTCCCGCGGGCCCACGGGCGGTGCAGTTCGCCGAGCCGCGCATCGTCGACGATCCCGCCGACCTTCCGGGGCTGGTCCAGGAGCTCCGCGGCGCACGACTCGTTGCGCTGCAGACGGAGCCGGGTCTCGCAGGCCTCTCGTTCGCGGTGGCGCCCGGGCGCTCCTGGTATCTCCCCTTCAGTCACGAGCCGCGCGAAGGAGAGTTCGACGCCGCGCCGCCGCGTAACCTGCCGGCGCTGTCGAGCGAGCCCCTCGCGCCGCTCCGTGTCCTGCTCGCCGATCCGGCCGTGCGCAAGGCGGGGCACGACATCAAGGCCGCGTGGGTCGCGTTTGCGCGCGCCGGTGTTCAGTTCGACGGCGTCGCCTACGACTCGATGTTGGCGAGCTTCGTGCTCGATCCTGGGAGTCGCTCGCATGCCATCAACGATCTGGCGCGCGAGCATCTCTCCGTCGAGCTGCCCACGACGGCGCAGCTGTTGGGAAAAGCGAAGGGTGGGGGAACGGAACGCACGTTTGCCCAGGTCCCGCCCGCGGAAGCGGCGCGCGTTTCCGCCGCTCAGGCGGAGATGGTCCTGCGGCTCGAGGAGGCGTTCCGTTCCGATATCGAAGCCCACCATTTGGTGCGGCTGCTCGATGAAATCGAGATTCCGCTAGTTCCCGTGCTGGTCGATATGGAAGCAACCGGGATCCTCGTCGATCGCGTGTTACTGGGCGAGATGTCGCGCGGCTTCAACAAGGAATTGATTCAGCTCGAGCTCGACATCTATCGAGCCGCCGGCGGCGAGTTCAACATCAACTCGACGCCGCAGCTCCGGACCGTCCTCTTCGAGCGCTTGAAGCTGCCTGTGCAGAAGCGAACCAAGACGGGGGCATCGACCGACGTGGAGGTGCTCGAGCAGCTGGCGGCGATGGGCCACGAGGTTCCGCGGCGGTTGATCGAATACCGCGAGCTCACGAAGTTGAAGTCCACCTACATCGACGCGCTCCCCGGGTACATCCAGGCGGACGGCCGCGTGCACACGAGCTTCAATCAGACCGGCGCGGCCACCGGGCGTCTCTCATCCTCCGATCCCAATCTCCAGAACATTCCCGTGCGCACGCGCCGGGGCGGCGAAATCCGGCGCGCCTTCGTGGCGCCTCCCGACCATCTGCTCCTGATCGCCGATTACTCCCAGGTCGAGCTGCGGCTGCTCGCGCATTTTTCGGACGATCCGGAGTTCGTGGCGGCGTTTCAGCGCGGCGGCGACATCCACCGGCAAACGGCGGCGGTGATCTTCGGCGTCCCGGAGGCAAACGTGACCGCCGAGATGCGCGCCCGCGCCAAGACCATCAACTTCGCGACGATTTATGGGCAGGGGGCGCTGGCCTTGTCGCGCCAGCTCGGCATCACACTCGATGAGGCGAAGGCGTTCATCAGACATTACTTCGAGCGCTTCGCCGGCGTGCGTGCCTGGCTCGACAAGACCGTCGATGAGGCACGCCAGCGGGGGTTCGTGGAGACGTTGTTCGGGCGGCGGCGCTACATCCCCGAGCTCCGGGACAGAAACTTCAGCATCCGCTCTTTTGGGGAGCGTACCGCGACCAACTCGCCACTCCAGGGTTCTGCGGCGGACCTCATCAAGATTGCGATGATCCGGATCCACGAGGCCCTGAAGCAGGCAAATCTGCGGACCAAGATGCTCCTTCAAGTGCATGATGAGCTGGTGTTTGAGACCCCTGAGCACGAACGGTCGGATGCCGCTGCCCTTGTAAAACGCGAGATGGAGGGGGTGGCCAATCTACGCGTGCCGCTCGTCGTAACTATAGGTGCTGGAAAGAATTGGATCGACGCGAAGGGTTAAGCACGCCTCTTGCAGGAATGGGGGGCGGTGCCCACAATAGGGGCGTCGATTCGGGCTTTTTGGATCGACGCCCTTTCGCGCCCGGAGGGTAAAGCAGTGAAAGCACGTGGTTTCACCCTGATCGAGCTGCTGATCGTGGTGGTGATCATCGGGATCCTGGCCGCATTTGCGATCCCGAAGTTCGCTAACACGAAACAGAAGGCCTACGTCGCCCAGATGAAGTCCGACCTCAAGAATCTGGCGACGGCGGAGGAGGCCTTCTTCTATGATAGCACGTACTACACGAGCAGCTTGGCCTCGCTCAACAATTTCAGTCCCTCGACGGGGGTGACGCTGACCGTGGTCGAGGCGACGCCTATGGGGTGGTCTGCCCAGACCGTTCACTCGCAGACCTCGAGGATGTGCACGCTCTACCAGGGGACCGCGACGCCGATACCGCCAGCCACTGTCGAGGGCCGGATTACCTGCACCTAGAGCCACCGTATCGGGAATTCCAACGCCGCCGTGAGGGGATGCGCTTCGCCCTCAACGGCGGCGTTTGGCTTCACCGCCACAAGATCCACGATGAGCCGATGGTCCACCTGGTGAGCTCAGATAAGGAACGGTTGCTCGCGCTGGGTCGCACGCTCGGGTTTCACCCCCGCTGGCTGCAATACAAACCGCTCAAGGATCCGGACACCGGGGTGCGCGTGGAAGCCTGGCATTGGGATGTGTGGGGGGATAAGCTGCGCCTGCTGGATCCTAAGTAACCTCTTCGACATCGCGCCGGGGAGCTCGAACGCCCGGCCACCAGTTCCACCGTCCCGCGATGTGCATGATCGCGGGGACGAGCACCATGCGGATCAGCGTGGCATCGAGCAGCACGGCGAGCGCCAGCCCGAATCCGATGAATTGCACTGCGAGCACGCGCGTGAAGGCGAAGCTGCCGAACACGATGATCATGATCAGTGCGGCAAATGTGATCGTGGATGCGGTCGTCGAGAGACCTTCCATCGTCGCGTAATCGTTCCGCCCCGTCTTGTCGAACACTTCCTTCACCCGTGTCAGCAAGAATACCTCGTAGTCCATCGACAGCCCGAAGACCGTGGCGAAGACGAGGACGGGCACGACGACGAAGATCGCTTCGGTCGGTCCGTCGAGACCAAAGAGGCTGGCGCCATAACCGTGCTGGAAGACGAGCACGGTGATGCCGAACGCGGCGCTGACGGAGACGCAATTGAGGACAACCGCCTTGAGCGGCACGAGCACTGAGCGGAACGCGATCAACAACATGATCGCGGTGACGCCGAGGATCATCGCGACGATACCGGGGAAGCGGGCCAGCAGGTTCTCCTGCAGGTCGAGGCTGGACGCGGCGAATCCCCCGACGACCACCTCGACGCCACGTAGGCGTGTGCTGCGCGTGATCGTCTGCCGCACGTGACGCGCCAGATCCATCATCCCCGTCAGCGACACCGAGTCCGCGGCGATCACATCGATCAGCGTCGTGCGCCGGTCGGCGCTTAAATACGCGTTGAAGAACTCGGGATAGCGCTCGCGTACCGCGTCCGGGTCGTCGTAGAACATCGCGAGCTGTAGCGTAGACATGCCGGGCCGCAGCGTCGCGACGCCGCGCACCTCCCGCACGCGCGGGTCCTTGGCGATCGAGTCGCTCAACGCCTTGAGTCCCGGGAGCCGGCGACCCGACAACGCGGACTCGCCGGGAGGCAGCTGCACTACGACGCGCAGCGGCTGGATCACGCCGCTGGCCCCCATCTCACGCAGCGCCGCGAGCCCCTGTCCCGACTCGGCGTCCGGTGGGAACCAGTTACGCGCCGGCAGGCCGATCTTGATTTGCGTGAGTGGAAAGGTCAGCAGGGCCGCCACGAGCCCGCCGCCGAGAATCGCGCGCCAGGGATGGTGGCCGAGCGAGCGCGCCCAGCGCTCCCAGCCTTGCGGCGTGTGAATCCAGGCCAGCATCCGTGCGAGCCACTTCGGCCGGTCGATATCGCGGCCGAGAATCGCGAGCGCCGCCGGTAAGAACGTCGTCGCGAGTAACACCGCCACCGCGACGACGATCAGCCCGCCGACCCCGACCGAACGGGTCTCGGTGAGCGGTGTCAGGATCAGCGCCGCGAATCCGACTACGACGGTCAGTCCCGACGTCACAACAGCCGAGCCCGCGGTTTGAATGGTGCGCACCGCGGCGTCGGTGGGTGACAGGCCGCGGTTCAGCTCCTCGCGAAAGCGCGTGACGATGAGCAGCGAGTAATCGATCCCGACGCCCAGGCCCACCATCGTCGTGATGTTGAGCACGAAGACGGACATCGTCTGAAACTGGGCCGCGACGGCGACGATCCCGAGCGCGATCGTAATCGCCAGCACGCCGACGATGATGGGCAGCGTCGCCGCGACGAGCGCGCCGAAGGCGAGCACGAGCACGGCCAGTGTCAGCGGCACCGCCCGCCGCTCGGCGTCCCGCGTGTCCGCGGTGCTGATCGTGCGCACATCGTAATCGAGCGCCGGGTTTCCCGTGACCTTCACGTCGAACCCGTCCGCCCGCGGCAGTCGTGCCAACGTACTGCGCACTGTTTCCCGCAGCTCGGGAACCACCGTGCGGCCCACGTCGCTCGTGCTGGCCGGCGTCAGGGCGGCGATCAGAAACGTGGTCTGCCGGTCGGGGCTGACGAAGGTCGATTCGCCGATGCTGCGGACCGAAACGACCTGACTGATGTACGGCTGGTGGCTGAGTGCGGCCGAGACCGAATCGATGACGGCCGCGAATCGCGGGTTCGTGTAGCGGACGGGGCCGTGCACGACGATCGCCACGTATTCCGCGATGGGGTTCGGAAAGGATTCGCGGATGAGCTGCGAGGCGCGAGCAGATTCCGTTTGCTCGACGTTCATCCCGCGGACCGCCAGGACGCGCTGCACGTGGGCGGCCTTCGGGACGAACAGCAGCGCGAGCACCGCCCACGTGCCGATGACCCAGACACGCCAGCGGACGAGCTGCCGCGCGGGTAACGCGATCACCTACGATCCAAGCACATGCGGGCCACAATCATAGAGACGTGCGAAGTGCAAAGCTAGCGTCGCGACCTGCGATCTTCGCATATTGCGCGCATGGTGGAACGCCGGCTTACGGGGATGATCGCCGCCGCGGTCGTACTCATCGTCCTGTTCATCGTCTGGGACGCGTTTAAACCCACGCCCCGCCGCGCCGCTGCGCCGGATCGCGATGCCAACGCGCCGCTCAGAATCGCCGAGCCACCGCCCGCGCCTCCGTCCCAGGTCGCGCCCCAAACACCACCGCCCACGACGAGCTCGCAGGGGACCGCGATCCCGGCCGGTCCGAACGGCCGCGAGCCGTCGTACATCGAGCTGCTGGCGCGCTCCGAGACACGGCGCCGCATCCGGTCGAGCGGTTCGAGCACCTACCTGGCCGAGATGCTCGAGACGAGCGGGGACTCCACCCTGCGCCGCTGGGAGAATCGCACGACCGCGCCGATTCACGTGTGGTTCGCCCCGACCCATGCCGCGAACTTCCAGCCGGCCTTCATCGGTGCGATCAAGTCGGCTTTCGGCCAGTGGACCAGCGCCGGTGTCCCAGTCCGGTTTGACTTCGACGGCGACTCGACGAACGCGGAAGTCACGGTGAAGTGGCGCATTCAGTTCGAGATCGAGCGCACCGGGCAAACCGACGTCACCTGGGACGAGAACGGGCACATTCAGGGCGCGACGATCACACTCGCCACCTTCGACCCCAAAGGGCGGCCGATGGACCCGGATGACATCCGCATCGTCGCGACCCACGAGGTTGGACATTTGCTCGGCCTCGATCACTCGAAGGATTCGACTGACATCATGTTCCCGACCGCGAAGGTGCGGGACCTGTCGGACCGGGACGTGCGGACCGTCATGCTGCTGTATCAACTGACGCCAGGGAGTCTGCGCTGAGCCCTCGCAGCATCACCTCGTTCCTGCCGCACGTCGCACCTCCTCCATCGCTGGCGCAGACGCTCGACACGCGCGTCCGGGAAGCCGAGCTGATCGAAAAACTGGACGACGGCGCGGTCCGCTGTTTTGCCTGCGGCCACCGCTGTCTCGTGAAGCCCGGCCGGCGCGGCATCTGCAAGGTCCGCTTCAATAAGGAAGGGACGCTCTTCACGCCGGCGGGCTACGTTGCCGCGCTCCAAAGCGATCCCACCGAGAAGAAACCGTTCTTCCACTGCCTCCCGGGGAGCGACACGCTGACGTTCGGGATGCTCGGCTGCGATTTTCACTGCGGATATTGCCAGAACTGGCTCACGTCCCAGGCGCTGCGCGACGACGCGGCCGGCGTAATGCCCAGCGACGTGACGCCTGAAGCGCTCGTGGCCCTCGCCCGGCGGCAGGGCGCGCGCATGGTGGGGTCGTCGTACAACGAGCCGCTGATCACCGCCGAATGGGCGGTCGATGTGTTCAAAGCCGCGCGGCCCGCCGGTCTGAAGACCGCGTTCATCTCGAACGGCAACGCAACGCCCGAAGTGCTCGACTACATCCGGCCGTGGACCGATTGCTACAAGATCGATCTCAAGGCGATGGACGATAAGCGGTATCGCGAGCTGGGCGGCGTGCTCCAACACGTCGTCGACGCCATCCGCATGGTCCACGAGCGGGGGTTCTGGCTCGAGATCGTGACCTTGATCGTGCCCGGGTTCAACGACGACGACGCGCAGTTGACCCGCGCGGCCGAGCTGATCGCGACTGTGTCGCCCGAGATTCCGTGGCACGTCACGGCGTTCCACAAGGATTACAAGATGACGGACCCCGAGAACACGCCGGTGGCGACGTTGCTGCGCGCTTGCGAAATCGGCAGGCGGGCAGGGCTGCGATTCGTATACGCCGGGAATCTCCCCGGGCGTGTCGGCCGCTGGGAGCACACCTATTGCCCCGACTGCGGGGACTTGCTGATCGAGCGGTACGGCTACGTCATCAAGCAGCAGCGTGTCGGAGCCGACGGACGTTGTCCCTCCTGTAGCCGGCGGATTCCAGGCATTTGGTCGTAGCTCTGCTGTTGGTGCTTTCCCTCCAGACGCCGAAGGCCTCGCTCGACACCGTCTTCGATTCGCATGTCCTTCGCGGGATCCAGTTGGGCGTGTACCCGGGTGCTGCGCTCGTGGTCGGACGCCATGACACGATTCTGTTCGCCAAGGGGTACGGCCGGCTGACGTGGAGCGCGACGAGTCCGTCCGTGAGCGTCGACAGCACGTTCTGGGATCTCGCCTCGCTCACCAAAGTCGTGGCGACCACGCCCGCGCTGATGCTCCTCGTCGAGCGCGGGCTGGTGGTTCTGGACTCGCCTGTCGTCCGCTACATCCCGGAATTCAACAGTCCCGGAACGTCCGGCATTACGGTGCGGCATCTCTTGACGCACACCTCGGGCCTTCGAGCGACGCTTCCCTTGAAAGAGGCGCGTGACAGCGCGGCCGCCTTACTCATGGTGCTTGCAACGGTGCCGATCGCGCGGCCGGGAACGCAGATGATCTACTCCGACCTCAACGCGATCCTGTTGGGCGAAATCGTCCGGCGTGTCAGCGGAGCGCCGCTCGACGTGTTTGTCACGCGCGAGGTCTTCGCGCCGCTCGGGCTTGCGCAGCAGATGCTGTTCCGGCCACCGAAGCGCCTGGTACCGTTGACCGCTCCTACGAACCTCTGGCACGGTCATCCGATCGCAGGGATCGTCAACGACCCGAGCGCCTACAAACTCGGTGGCGTGACCGGAAATGCCGGCCTGTTTGCGACCGCGAGCGCACTCGCGCGCTATGCGCAATTCATGATGAACGAGGGTACGCTGCCGGGTCGCCCGCGAATACTAAAAAAGGAAACGGTTCACCAATTCACGCAGATTGCCGTTCCGGCGCGCCGCGGCGTCAGCGCCCGCACGTTGGGGTGGGAGGCACTGCCAACCGGCGAAGAGACGTCCAGCGCCGGCACGCTGTTCGGTGCGCACAGCTATGGTCACACCGGCTGGACTGGAACGTCGCTCTGGATCGATCCCGACCGTGACCTGTTCGTCCTGTTGCTCACCAACCGCGCGTACGATCCCAGGGTTCGCGGCTCGTTTACCAAGCTGAAAGCAGTTCGCGGGCGCGTGGCCGACGCGGCAGCGCGCGCCGTCGATTCCCTTGGTCGCTAATCCGACAGATCCGACGGTGATTTACGATGGCGAGTGCGGCATTTGTCAGCGGGCGGTTGCGTGGTTACGCCGCTGGGACCGGGAACATGTTCTCCGCTTTGTCCCGTTTCAGGACGCAGTCGCCGTGGCGCGTTTCGGGATCGCGCTGCCGGCGCTCGCAGCCGCCCTGCATCTCCTTCTGCCGGATGGCCGCGTCTATCCGGGCGCGGATGCCATCCCTGAGTTGCTACGGCTGTTTCCCGGTAAGCGCTGGCTGGCGCCCCTGTTCGCGATCCCCGGTGTGCTGCCGCTCGCTCGCCGGATCTACGCTCGGATCGCGATCCGGCGGCACTGTCTGGTGCGCAGTATCCCAGGTCGCTAGGTTCGCCTGGAGGAGAAAACGTCTGTGACGACTGCAGTGCTCAATGCGGACACGGTCCGCCAGGCTTTGCGCCAGGTGAAGGATCCCGAGCTCGACATGAACATCGTCGACCTCGGCTTGGTCTACGACGTCGAAGTCGACGACGGCCTGGTGCGCATCAACATGACCTTGACCTCGCCCGGTTGTCCGGCAGGGCCAATGATCACGAACGACATCTACAAAGTCGTGCGTGCCATCGAGGGCGTGAAGGACGTCGATATCGACATCGTGTGGGAGCCGTATTGGACGCCGGAGCGGATCGACCCGAAGATCCGCGCGATGATGGGGTTTTAGCGCAACGCTTCGAGCAACGCGTCGCCCAGCACGTCGATCTGCCAACGCCGCAGCTCCCCGACCCGCTCCAGGGCCGCCCGATCCGTGGGCCGAGCCCGCACCACCGCCTCCAGCGTCGTTCTGCCGCAGAGCACACCAGGTTCCAGTCCCAATTCGGTCGCTACCCGGTTGCGAACGGCTTTGACTTTCTCCAGGCGCGCATCGAACCCGGCGTCCTTGTGCGGACGCGGCCGGCGCTCGAGGCGGGGGAGCTCGCTGTCGGGAAGTGCTTTCGCGCGCGCCACCGCGTCGAGCAGGGCGTCGCCGTGTCGTCTCGCCAGCGAGCTGGGTAGCTCTCGAATGGTTGAGAGGTCGGCTCGGCCCCCCGGCAGCGCGCGACTCACTGCGATCAGCGAGTCGTTGCCGATGATTCGAAACGGCGCTTTGTCTTCCCGCTCAGCGACAGTATCGCGCCAGCGATGTAACAGTTTTAGTGCCGCCAGACTGCGCGGGCCCAGTCCTTTCGCGCCTTTTAGCCTCAAATAGGTGTCTTCTTGCCCAGCAGCGGCCGGGCCCGTCCAGCGAAGCGCCTCGAGTTGCTTGAACTCCTCCTGAGCCCAGGCGAGGCGTCCCAATTCCTCGAGTCTTTGCTCCAACGCGTCCCGCAGCGCGATCAGGTGCTGCGTGTCGGCTGCGGCGTACGCCAGCATTGACGGCGTCAGCGGCCGGAGTGACCAGTCTGCTTTCTGGTGTTGTTTGTCGAGCTTCACGCCGGCGTACTTCTCGAGTAGCGCCGCCAGGCCAATGGCCGGCTCGCCGGCGAGCTGCGCCGCGATGCGTGTGTCGAACAGGCGAACGGCGTGAAAGCCGTAGTCCCGGTCGAGCACGCGCAGGTCGTAGTCGGCGTCGTGGAACACTTTCTCGAGCTGGGGATCGGCCAGCAACGCCCCGAACGGGCCGAGGTCGGGAGCGGCGATGGCGACGGGATCGATGAGCGCGGTTTGTGTCGGGCTCGAGACCTGGAGCAGGTAGATGCGATCGCGGTACCGATGGAAACTCGCCGCCTCGGTATCGACGCCGACTCGTCCGCCCCCCCCGGACTCGCGGCGCACCGCAGCGATGAACGCCGCCAGGTCGTGCGGCGTGTCGACGTATTTCACTCCTGCTTCCCTAGCGCCTCCATCCCGGCGGCGATTTGCTCCAGCGCCTTGGCTAACGTCTTGTAGAATTCCGGATCGGGAGCCTGAGGGGCTCCACCGAGCGGATCGCCCGCGCATTTGCGGGCGGCTCGCGCCGCATGACGTATGTAATCGGTGGTTACTTGCATGGATCGCTCCGCTGTGTTGGCCACAAAGATACGCGCCGCTTTCGCGCCGTGCAGACTCGGGACCTGGCCTGCTCCGCTGGAGGCGCACCCGGCGCTCGCGCGCGCGTTGGGACTGCAGGCACTGTGGCTGAAACGTGAAGATCTGACCGGCGGCAACAAAGTGCGCGGTCTCGAGTTCTTGCTCGCGGGTGCGCCGCCCCGATCCGTCTTCGTGACCATCGGAGCCACAGGGTCGAGTCACTGCCTCGCGACCGCGCGTTCCGCAAAGGCTCAGGGCTACAGCACCGCCGTCGCCACGTTCCCGCAACCCGAGACCGACGCGAGTCGCGCCGTCGCCGCGTCAACCGCGGCCACTGCGAATCTGGTGGTCTCCGCATCGTCCATCCTCAGATTGCCGTGGGCGGTGCTGCGCGCGTGGCGCGCGGCACATCATCTCGGCCGAGGAACGCCGCACTGGATTCCGGGAGGCGGCGCCGACCCGAGAGCGGTCATCGGTCAGTTCCTCGCCGCGCTCGAGCTTGGGTCGCAGCTCGATGCGCCGCCCGACACGATCGTCGTTCCGCTGGGCACCGGTGGAACGGCCGCCGGCATCGCCCTCGGCGTCGCGTGGCTCGGGTGGTCCACCGACATTGTCGCGGTACGCGTCGCGCCGTGGCTCGTTGCCAATCGGTGGCGCACGTTACGACTCGCACGCAAGACCGTGGCGCTGATACGGCGTGCCGGTATCGAGCTCGGCGTTCCGCGGTCGGCGATTCGCGTTCGCGTCGTGGACGCGATGGGGAAGGGCTATGGTCACCCGACACCGGAAGGTGAGCGAGCGAGGGCGCTGGCAGCAGAATACAGTCTGCCTCTTGATCCGACGTATGGCGCGAAGGCCTTCGGCTTTTTGCAACGTGCCGACGTGAACGTTCAACGAGTCGTATTCTGGCATACCTTTGCCTGGCCATGATCGATCTCCCGATACTCTTCATCCATGGTTTCCCGTTCGACAATTCGATGTGGCGACACCAAATCGCGGCGCTGTCGCGCTGGGAACGCATCGTCCCGGACCTTTGGGGTGCGGGCTTGGTGAATGTTCCTGCTTCCGCAGGTCCGTACTCGATCGCCGATCAGGCGACCCGCCTTGCTGGGACGCTCGGAGATCTGGACGTCGACGAGGTGGTGGTGTGCGGTCAATCGATGGGAGGTTACGTCGCGTTCGAGTTGCTCCGCGCGTTCCCGACGCGTGTGCGCGCGGCGATTCTCTGCAATACGAAAGCGACTGCGGACACCCCAGAGGCAAAACTCGGGCGAGACTCCATGGCCGCAAAAGCCGAGCGCGAGGGCCCAGGGGCGATCGCTGCGGAGCTTCTGCCCAAGCTGCTCGCGCGGGTCACGCCGGAACGTCAACCGGCAGTCGTGCGCGAGGTGACGACAATGATCGAGAGGCAGCCAGTGTATGGGATGGTCGTCACGCTGCGCGCGCTCCGGGACCGCCCCGATGCGACGGCGTTACTTGGGCAGATCCGGATTCCGGTTCTGGTGGTTGCGGGCGACGACGATCAGATCACGCCCCCGGCGGGGATGCAAGCGATGGCTCGCGCGATTCCAGGCGCCCGGTTCATGCTGATCCCCGAAGCGGGGCACCTCTCACCGCTCGAGCAGCCGGAGCCTGTCAACCGCGCGATTGAACGGTTTCTGGACGAGTTGTGAGCTACGAGCCCTTGCGTTGCGGCTTGCCGGGCGGGTTTTCGCTCTGGAAGACGTCGCGGTTCTTTGCGATGTAGTCCTTCCACTGAGGCGGAGTGTCCTCTTCGGGGAAGATGGCGGTGACCGGACACTCAGGCTCGCAGGCGCCGCAGTCGATGCACTCGTCCGGGTGGATGTACAGCATGTCCGGCCCTTCATAGATGCAGTCCACCGGACAGACGTCCACGCAGGAGCGGTCTTTGACGTTGATGCACGGCTCGGCGATGATGTACGGCATTGCTTCTCCTGAGCGCGTAACTGTGGAGCATGCGGAGCGGCGAATCGCAAACCTAGACTGGCGTTTAGCTCAGTCAAGGGACCAAGCGGTATCGCCGATACTCACTGGTATCTAGTTTAACGGTGTGGATGCTTGCGCAGAAGGTCCCAGCCAGTATCCTAGATACCCGTGGGAATCGTTCACCAGCGGCGCAAGGCTGAGACCCGCGCACTGCTCGTCTCGGCTGGGCTCGAGTTGTTCGCGGAGCGGGGCTTCGAGATCGCGACGCTCGATGAAGTCGCGCTGGCCGCTGGTTTCACCAAGGGCGCGATCTATCGCCATTTCCCCTCCAAGGGTGCCTTCCTCCTCGCGCTCTTCGAGCAGTACGCTGCGGTGGCGCGTGCGGGCTCGGGCGCCCGTCAGGCTCCCTGGTTCATTCCGCTGACGGTGCAGTTTGCCGCCCAAGCGACGCGTGATCCACTGCTGCGGCGCCGGCTCGCCACGGTGCTGTCCGAAGCGCCGGATGGTGCATCGCCCGATGGTCAACTGTTGAAAGCACTCGCTCGCGTGTTCAATGGCTAACTCGCGTCTCGTTGACTTGAGCCACGAGATCGAGCACGGCATGGTCACCTACTGCGGTCTTCCGTCGCCAACGGTTAGCGACTGGCTCTCGCGCGACGCTTCGACCGCGCGCTATGCGCCCGGCACCACTTTCCAGATCGGGAAGATCGAGCTGCTCGCGAACACCGGTACCTACATCGATGCTCCGTTCCATCGCTACGCCGACGGCCGCGACGTCGCGGGCTACGCGCTGGAAGCAGTCGCCGATCTGACCGGTGTTGTCGTGCGCGCGAATGTCGGGGCCAAACGGGCGATCGACGCTTCGCGGTTCAAAGACCAGGATGTAAAAGGAAAGGCTGTCCTGGTGCATACCGGCTGGGACGCGCACTGGCGCACCGACACCTACTCGGGCGGGCAACACCCCTTCATCACGAAGGACGGGGCCCAGTATCTCGTGCAGGCCGGCGCAGCGCTAGTGGGAATCGATTCGCTCAACATCGATGACGACAAGGACGGTAGCCGCCCCGCCCACACGATCCTGCTCGGCGCCGGCGTCGCGATCGTCGAGCACATGACCAACCTGGCAGCGCTTCCCGACACGGGCTTCCGTTTTTTCGCCGTGCCGCCGAAGGTAAGGGGGATGGGGAGTTTTCCGGTGCGCGCCTTCGCGCGTCTCGACCGCTAGCCTCCCCTTGTCAGTTCGCGAGCGCGCGCACCACGTGAGTCAGCCCGTGGACGACGCGCGCCGTGCGGTCGTAGTCGAGCTTGTCGGGGGTGTCCTGCGGCGTGTGGTAGAAGGGGTACCGGTAGGGCGCGGTGTCGGTAATCATGATCGCCGGATAACCCACCCTCCAGAACGACCAATGGTCTGACCACCAGACACCCGGGACCCAGGACGGGGCCGCCGCGCCCTGCGTCGGCATTGTCGCGTGGGCGCGAAAGGCGGCGATCGCGCGATGCAGCAGTGCGCGCGACCTGAGGTTCGACACGAACCCGATGAAGTCGCCCACATTCGGATACGCGAGGTTCAGCGGGAAGGGGTAGCGCTGGCTGCCTTTTTCCGTGTCGTAGTAGCCGATCGATTCGATCGACAGCATGGCTACGATCTGGTCGTTGCGCTCCCGCGCGGCCGTCGCGTAGTGGCGGCTGCCCATGTCGGCGGTCGGAAACGACGGCGGTTCTTCATTCGGAAAAAAGACGAAGCGCACCGTCCGGGCCTGACGCTCCTGGGCAAAGATCCGCGCCAGCTCGAGCACGCCCGCGACGCCGCTCGCGTTGTCGTCCGCGCCCGGCGCACCCTCTGCGGTGTCATAGTGCGCACCCAACACCACGACTTCATGCGCGTGGCCCGGCACGCCGCCTAGCGTCGCTTCGATATTGCGATAGCTGCGATTGCCGGCAGCGAACTCCTGCGAGACCACCTGATAGCCGAAGCCGGCCAGCGTGCGCTCGATGTACGCGGCCGCGCGCTGGACGTTCGCGTACGTCTCGTCGCTGCGCACGCCGATGTCGTGCGCCAGTGCTCGCACGTGGCGCTGCAGCCCCGCGCGGATCAGCTCTTGATCGGGCGTCAGGGGCGGCAGTGGACCGCTGAACGCCGGCCCGGGCATCTTCACGGTGAAGAGCCAGATAACGAGGAAGAGCAGCGGCAGAATACTGGCGATCGCGATCATGCGGATCGGGCCCCAGCGCATTGACACAGTTTCGCCACTGCGCTATATCACGGTCAATGAAGCGTACTTCTTTGCACCGGCATCACCACGGTCACTCGGTCCACGGGGGATAGCCGGAGGCGTGTAGGATTTTGAATCATCACCGACGCCGGCCCCCCCAGGGCCGGCGTCGTGCTTTTGGGGCGGCGTCGCGTGACCTGGGGGACTCCGGCTCGGCCAACGGGGAGCCGATCGATGTCCACATTCGTCCCACGCGCCGTTCCTTTTCGTCTCGGCCTGCCCAAAGGCCGGATGGAGCAGGGCGTCCTGACACTGCTCGCCGACGCGGGGATCAGCGTGCGTCCCAGTGCCCGCGGCTATCGCCCCCAAGTGTCGGTGCCGGGCGCCGAAGCGAAGATGCTGAAACCCCAGAACATCGTGGAGATGCTCGCCCTCGGCAGCCGGGACGTCGGTTTCGCCGGGGCGGATTGGGTCGCGGAGCTCGAAGGGGGGACTGGAGGGGCCGACGTCGTCGAGCTGCTCGACACTGGGCTCGATCCCGTGCAGCTGGTCGCAGCCGCTCCCGTCGCGTTGCTCGAAGCCGGGCAATTACCCAAGCGACGCCTGATCGTCGCGTCGGAGTACGAGCGGCTCACGCGACGCTGGATCGGCGCGAGCGGTCTCTGCGCCGACTTCGTGCGCTCCTACGGAGCGACGGAGGTATTTCCGCCCGAGGACGCGGATGTGATCGTCGACAACACCGCCACCGGTGCGACGCTCGAGGCGAACGGTCTCGCGATCGTGGATGTGTTGATGCGCTCGTCCACCCGTCTGTACGCGCACCGCGCGGCCCTGGACGAGCCGGTGCGGCGCCGCTTCATCGATGATCTGGTCTTGCTGATCAACTCCGTGCTCGAGGCGCGGCGCCGCGTGATGCTGGAGGTAAACGCCTCGGCGGCCTGCCTGGACGCGGTTGTGGCGGTTCTACCGTCTATGCGGCAAGCGACAGTATCCCGCCTGTTTGGCGACACCGGATACGCAGTAAAGGCAGCCGTACCGCGCGATCTCTTGCCACAGGTGATCCCAGCCGTGAAAGCGGCCGGCGGCACCGACGTCGTCGTCTCCACCCTTTCGCAGATCGTGCCATGAGCGTACTCCGCCTCAACAGCAATGAGGGGCCTCGGGCCCCACAAGCTCTGCTTGCGGAGCTGGCAGCCCTGGATCCGGAGGTGCTGCGCCGCTACCCCGATGCGACGGCAGTCGAGACGGCGCTCGCTGCCCGGGTGGGCGTGCGCCCAGAGCGCGTCGTCGTGACCGCCGGCGCGGACGAGGCACTCGATCGCATTTGCCGAGCGTACGCGGGACCCGATCGCCCGGTGCTGCTACCGGAGCCGACCTTCGACATGTTGGAGCGCTTCGCTGCCCTCGCCGGTGCGCCGCTCGTGCGTGTGCCCTGGTTCACGGATGCGTTCCCCCTCGAAGAGATCCTCGCACGCCTCGACCGCCGCACCGCAGTCGTGATCATCGTGTCGCCCAACAATCCGACAGGCGGCGTCGCATCGCGGGATGATGTGCGACGGATCGCGGCCGCGGCGCCGCAGTCCCTCGTACTGATCGATCAGGCGTACATCGAGTACGCGGACGAGGGGATTGACCCTGCAGTGCTCGACCTCGCGAACGTGGTCGTCGTCCGCACGATGTCGAAGGCCTGGGGTCTAGCGGGGTGCCGCGTGGGCTACGCCGTCGGGAGTTCGGATGTGATCGCCGTGTTGCGCGCCGCGGGCGGGCCATATCCCGTAGCCGGGCCATCGCTCGCTCTCGCGCTGTCCCAGCTGAGACGCGGCGACGCAGCGTTGCGCGCTCACGTGACGGAGGTCCGCGCGGAGCGAGCGAACCTTCGGGAACTACTCTGCGCGCGTGGCGTCGATGCACGCCCCTCGCAGGCAAACTTCGTCCTCGCCGACTTCGGCCGGCGGGCGGCGTTCGTCCGTGACGGACTCCGCGCTCGAGGAATTCTCGTACGCGATTTCCCCCGTCGTGCAGGTCTCGAGACGAGTCTACGAATTACGCTGCCCGGTGATCCCGCTGACTTCGAGCGGCTCACGAGCGCGCTCGACACGGTACTGGCGCCCCAGGCAATCGTGTTCGACTTGGATGGCGTGCTCGCTGACGTGCGAGAGTCGCAACGCGCCGCGATGATCGCGACGGCCGCCGCGCTCAGCGTGACGATAACAATGCAGGGCATCGAGAGCGCGTTACGCGCCGGCGACGCCGCGAACGACTGGATCGTGACACAGCGCCTCGTCACTGCCGGTGGCGGTCAGGCCGATCTCGAGACCGTGACCGCGCGCTTCCAGGACCTGTACCTCGGCACAAGCGGTTCGCCCGGACTGCGCGAACGTGAGCGCCTGATCGTACCGCGCGCGCTGCTCGCGCGACTCGCGCAGCGATTGCCGCTCGCGGTCGTGACGGGCCGGCCGCGCGAGGAGGCACGCTGGTTCCTCGAACGCGAGGGAATAGCGGATCTATTCCAAGCGGTGGTGTGCATGGAGGACGCTGCGCGCAAACCGGATCCCGCGCCGGTCCGCCTTGCGCTCGCGCGCCTCGGCGTGCGCCGCGCGTGGATGGTCGGCAACACGCCAGATGACGTGCGGGCCGCTGCCGGCGCGGACGTCGTGCCGCTCGGCGTTGTTGCCCCAGGCGATGACCGCTCTGCGACCGCGGCTGCACTGGCCGACGCCGGCGCTGCTCGTGTGCTGGATCAAGTGGCCGATCTCGAGGAGTTGCTGCCATGAGCGCCCCCCCGCGGACTGCAACTGTGACCCGAGCCACGCGCGAAACATCGATTCGCGTAACGCTCGATCTCGACGGCACCGGGAAGACCGCCGTGAAGACCGGCATCGGCTTCCTCGACCATCTCCTCGATGCGCTCGGCCGCCACGCGCGCTTCGACCTGGCGCTCACCTGCGAGGGCGACCTGCAGGTGGACGATCACCACACGGCTGAAGATTGCGCCCTCGCGCTGGGGGAAGCGGTCGATCGGGCCCTGGGAGAGCGGCGCGGTATAAACCGGTTCGGCTGGGCCCTCGCACCTCTCGACGACGGGCTGGCTCGGGCGGTCGTGGATCTCTCCGGCCGGCCGTTTTCCGACGTCGCGCTCGCCCTGCGCCGGGAGGCTATTGGCGGGCTCGCGTGCGAGAACATCGCGCATGTGCTGCGCTCGTTTGCCACGGCGAGCCGGACCACGTTGCACGTGGACGTGCTGAAGGGCGAGAACGACCATCACCGCGTCGAAGCTGCGTTCAAGGCGACCGCCCTCGCGCTGCGTCAGGCGGTCGCCCTCTCGGGATTCGACGACGTGCCCTCCACCAAGGGCACGCTCGGGGGCGCGCGCCGTGAGTGACGTGACAATCGTGGATTCTGGCGTCGCGAACCTCGCTTCGATTGCCGGCGCGTTTCGGCGCCTCAACGCCGGCGTTGTCGTCTCCGCCGATCCCGCCATCATGCGCGACGCCATGCGCATCGTCCTCCCAGGCGTGGGGGCGTTCGGAACGGGCATGGCAGCATTGAGGTCGCGGGGTCTCGACACCGTCATTCGCGATCATGCATCGCGCGGCACGCCGATCCTCGGGATATGTCTGGGCATGCAGATGCTCTGCGAGACGAGTGAGGAGGCGCTGGGAGTGGCGGGACTCGGGGTGATCGCTGGAGGCTGTCGCCGGCTGCCATCACACGTGCGGATTCCGCATCTGGGCTGGAACAGCGTGACACCCGAACCAGAAGCCCGCTTGCTGACTCCTGGCGTCGCGGCGTTCGCAAACTCCTACGCGCTGCGCGAGGGCCCCGCAGGATGGACAACGGCATGGACTACGCACGGCGTCCCGTTCATCGCCGCGCTCGAGCGCGGGCCAGCGCTCGCCTGTCAGTTTCACCCCGAGCTATCCGGTGCCTACGGCGCGGCGTTGCTCGAGCGCTGGCTCACGGGTCGAACGGCCCCCCCCGCGCCGGCCGCCAACGGATCGTCGGGCTTGTTGCGGCGCATCATCCCGTGCCTCGACGTGCAGGACGGCCGCGTGGTGAAGGGGATCCGGTTCCAGGATCTGCGCGACGCGGGCGACCCCGCCGAGCAGGCTGCGCGCTACGAAGCGCAGGGCGCTGACGAAATCGTGATCCTCGACGTCGCGGCGTCCGCCGAGGGGCGCGACACGCAGGTCGAAACGGTGCGACGAGTCCGCGCGGCGATTCGTATTCCGCTGACCGTGGGCGGCGGGGTCCGCAGCGTGGAAGACGCGCGCTGCCTGCTCTCGGCGGGCGCCGACAAGGTGAGCGTGAACACCGCGGCGGTGAGACGACCCGACCTGTTAGCCGAGCTGGCGCAGGCGTTCGGCTGCCAGTGCGTCGTCCTCGGGATCGACGCACGTCGGGCCGCGGAGCGCTGGGAGGTGTTGGTGGTCGGCGGCCGCGAGGTTGCGCGACCCGACGCGGTCGCGTGGGCCCGCGAGGGCGAGCGACTGGGAGCGGGCGAGATCCTGCTCACGAGCTGGGATCGCGACGGTACGCGGGCGGGACACGACGTCGAGCTGCTCTATGCGGTGGCGGCCGCGGTTCGGGTACCGGTGATCGCCTCAGGCGGAGTCGGAACACGGGACCACGTCGCTGCCGCCTTTGCGGCCGGCGCGGACGCGGTGCTCGCGGCATCGGTCTTTCACGACGGCGACGACACAGTGGCTGGCATCAAGGCGGACCTCGCGGTCCGGGGAATTAGGGTGCGGCGATGATCGTACCGAGCATCGACATCATGGATGGACGCGCCGTGCAGCTGCGGCGCGGCAAGGAATTCGTGCTGGACGGCGGCGATCCCGTCCAGCGGTTGGACGAATTCTCCCTCGCGGGTGAAGTGGCCGTCGTGGATCTGGACGCTGTGCTCGGGCGGGGTTCGAACGCGGAGTTGATTCGCGATCTGGTGCGCCGCGCCCCGTGTCGTGTCGGCGGAGGCATCCGCGATCTCGACACCGCACGTCGCTGGCTCGATGCCGGTGCCGTGCAGGTGATGATCGGCACCGCCGCGACACCGGATTTTTGCGGCGCATTGCCGCGCGAGCGCGTCATCGCGGCCGTGGATGCAAAACGCGGCGAGATCGTGGTGGACGGCTGGCGCAAGAAGACCGGCATCCCCGTGCTCGAGCGCGTGCGCGCGCTCGCCCCCGTGGTCGGTGGCTTCCTCTTCACACAGGTGGAGAAGGAAGGAGAGATGCGTGGGTTCGACTCTGCCGCGGTCGCGGCGGTCGTGCGCGCGTCGGAAGGCGCACGCGTGACTGCGGCGGGCGGGATCACCACCCCCAAGGAAATAGCCGAGCTCGATCGCGTCGGCGCCGATGCCCAGGTCGGCATGGCGCTGTACACGGGCACGCTCTCGCTTGGCGACGCCGTCGCCGCGTCGCTCGTGAAGTCGTTGCCGGGCGAAGTGTGGCCCACCGTGGTGTGCGATGAAGCGGGTCTCACGCTCGGCCTCGTCTGGAGCACGCGGGAATCGCTTGCGCGCGCCGTGGCCGAGCGGCGCGGGATCTATTGGTCCCGCTCGCGTCAATCGCTGTGGGTAAAAGGCGAGACCTCGGGAAACTCGCAGCAGCTCGTGCGTGTGGATCTGGACTGTGATCGTGATGCGCTGCGATTCACGGTGCGCCAGGCAGGCGCTGGGTTCTGTCACTTGTATCGCCCTTCGTGCTGGCCCTCGCAGTTCGATCTGCCCGACTTGGAGCGCGCGCTCGCTGACCGCATCGCCCAGCCCGTGGCCGGATCGGGAACGGCGCAGCTTTTGGCCGACCGCGAGCTACTCGCGGCGAAGCTGCGCGAAGAAGCGGACGAGCTGGCGGGGGCGGAGTCGTCTGAAGATGTCGTGCGGGAGACCGCCGACGTTTTCTACATGGCGCTCGTCGCGCTGGCGCGCGGCGGCGGAACGCTGGCCGACGTGCGTGCGGAGCTCGCGCGCCGTCACCGCGCGCTAAGCCGGCGGCCGATGGTCAGAAAGACTCCCGCGTGCTGAGGCGTCGCTTGGTTGCCGAGCTCGTGGGCTGTCGCGCTGCCGGCGCGCCTGCCGAGGCCTTCGCGGTTGTCGCGCCAATCGTAGAAGCGGTGCGGACGCGCGGCGAACCGGCGCTGCGCGAGTATGCTGAGCGTTTCGGCGATGTCATCACCGGCGGACCGCTGTTCCTGGACCGGGCCGCGCTTGCTCGTGCGCTCGCGAGCTTGCCGGGGGGGGACCGCGCGCGTCTCGAGCGTGTCGCCGAGCGGATCCGAACGTTCGCGGAGGCGCAGAAACGCGCCCTCGGCGCCGTGACCGTCGAGCTGCCTGGCGGCGCGGCGGGCCACTGGATCGCGCCGCTCGAGCGCGCAGGATGTTACGCGCCCGGGGGCCGCTATCCGCTGCCCTCGTCAGTGTTGATGACGGCGGTGACCGCGCGGGCCGCGGGCGTCACAGAGATCTGGGTGGCGAGCCCCAAGCCGGGACCGATGACGCTCGCGGCCGCGGCCATCGCCGGCGCTGACGGTTTCCTGGCGGCCGGCGGCGCCCAGGCGATTGCGGCGCTCGCTTTCGGCGCCGGTCCTCTCCCTCCCTGCGACGTGGTCGTCGGGCCCGGGAATCGCTTTGTCACCGCGGCGAAGCAGCTCGTCGCGGGGCAGGTGGCGATCGACTTGCTCGCGGGTCCCACGGAGCTCGTCGTCTTTGCCGATGCTACGGCATCTCCGGCTGTAATAGCCGCCGATCTTCTGGCACAGGCGGAGCATGACCCCGACGCGCTGCCTGTGCTCGTCACGCTCGATCCCACGCATCTCGAGCGGGTCGGGACGGAGCTTGCGCGCCAGGTTGCCGATCTGCCAACGGCGGAGGTCGCGCGCGCGGCACTCGCGAACGGCGGCGCCGTGTTGGTTGCGAGTGTGGAGGAAGGCATCGCGGCATGCGATGCGCTCGCGCCCGAGCATCTGGAGCTCTGCTTGCGCGACGCAGCGGCCGTCGCGCCGCGACTCGCACATTTCGGCGCGCTCTTTATCGGCGCTGGGTCGGCAGAGGTACTGGCGGACTACGGCGCCGGTCCCAATCACGTCCTGCCCACGGCGGGCACCGCGCGGTCGAAGGGCGGGCTATCGGTCTACACGTTCCTGCGGGTGCGCACTTGGCTGCGCATCGACGACTCCGCGGCCGCGCGTCCGCTCGTCGAGGACGCCGCGTGGTTCGGTCGAGTCGAAGGACTGGAGGCGCACGCGCGCTCGGCGGAGCGGCGGATGGATTGAACGAGCGGCTTAGTCCGCCCCCACCGCCTCCCGCGTTGGCGGCTTCAGGGGCTCTCGCTTACCCAGCGACCGCTCGATCTCGCGCGTGATGTGCATCGAACAGAACTTCGGCCCGCACATCGCGCAGAACTCAGCGCTCTTGAAGTACTCGGCCGGCAACGCCTCGTCGTGCAGCTCGCGGGCGCGGGCCGGATCGAGCGCCAGGCGGAACTGCTCGTTCCAGTCGAACGCATAGCGCGCGCGCGAGAGCGCGTCGTCCCGCTCCGTCGCGCCGGGGCGCCGACGTGCGATGTTGGCCGCGTGCGCCGCGATTTTGTACGCGATCACCCCCTCGCGCACCTCTTCCGCATTCGGCAGGCCGAGGTGCTCCTTGCGCGTCACGTAGCACAGCATGTCCGCCCCGAACCAGCCGATCATCGCCGCGCCGATCGCCGACGTGATGTGGTCGTAGCCAGGCGCGACATCGGTGACCAGCGGGCCGAGCGTGTAGAATGGCGCCTCGTAGCACAGCTCTTTCTCGAGCCGCACGTTCACTTCGATCTGATGCATCGGAATGTGCCCCGGTCCTTCGATCATCACTTGCACGTCTTTCTTCCAGGCACGCTCCGTCAATTCGCCGAGCACCGTGAGCTCTGCCAGCTGCGCCTTGTCGGTGGCGTCGGCAATCGAGCCGGGACGTAGCCCGTCGCCAAGCGACAACGTCACGTCGTATTCACGTGCGATGTCCAGCAGGCGGTCGTAGTGCTCGTAGAGCGGATTCTGTTTGCCGTGCTGCGTCATCCAATACGCCATCAGGGATCCGCCGCGACTGACGATTCCGGTCACGCGACCCAGCGCGAGACCAACGTGCTCGCGCAGAATGCCGGCATGCACCGTGACGTAGTCCACGCCTTGCCGCGCCTGATGCTCGATGTTGTCGAGGATGTCGTCCGCTGTGAGCTGCGTGATGTCGCCGGCGATCTGGATGGCCTGATAAATCGGCACCGTGCCGATCGGCACCGGGGAGGCGGCGATGATCGCCTCGCGAATCGCATCGATGTTTCCGCCCGTCGACAGATCCATCACCGTGTCGGCGCCATAGTGGACGGCATGGTGCAACTTCTCGAGCTCGCCGTCGATGTCCGACTCGACCGCCGAGTTACCGATGTTGGCGTTGATCTTGACGCTGGCGACTTTGCCGATCGCCATGGGATCGAGGCGCTGCGCCAGGTGATTGACGTTGGCGGGAATGATGAGCCGGCCAATCGCCACTTCGTCGCGAATCGTCTCGGGCGGGAGCCCTTCCCGCTCCGCGACGCGCTGCATCTCGGGAGTAACGGTGCCCTCGCGGGCGAGGAACATCTGGGTGCGGCAGGTCATGCGGAACTCCCTTCGCCGGTACGAACCGGATCAGGTTCTAAGGGTGTGATCTCAGCCCACCACTGCGGCGGGCACCCCTGTCAATCAATGGAATGTAGCTGGTTCTAAACTTCGCGCGGCCTGGGAGGTCCGTAGCGTTCGGCGGGTTTGTGATGCTTTTCCCATTCGGCCTTGTACGCAAATGGGTCGAGCCCACTCGGCTGGTCGACGGCAAGAATGCCGTCGAGATGGTCCAGCTCGTGCTGGAGCAGCTCCGCCATCGGGCCCTCCAGGTCCATCGTCACGACTTTGCCCTTCAGGTCGGTGTAGCGAATCGTCGCGCGATACGCGCGGGTCACCCGCACCAGCAGGTTCGGGAATGAAAAGCAGTCGTCCCACACGTGAAAGTCTTCGGCCCCGACGTCGGTGATCTCCGGATTGATCATGGTCGCGCGGAATTTCCCTACCTCGACCAGGACCACGCGTACCGGAGCACCGATCTGGGGTGCGGCGAGCGCCCGCCCCATGTCGTACTTCTTGCGGGCCGTTCGGAGCGTGTCCCGCAGGTCGTCGGACAGCAGCCGCACCGCCGGCGATTTGGGATCTTCCACCGGGGTGCAGCGCACCCGTAGGATCGGGTCGCCGAGTTGGCGAATGCGTCGGGCTGCCATGTGGGCGCGCCAAAATTGCCCCTTTCCGCCCCGCATGCAACTACCTCTAGCCAACTCGCCACTTCCGCGCGTAGTGTCATAGCCCTTATGAGTTTAGCGGGCGTCGTGCTGGCGGCTGGCCGGTCGGCCCGAATGGGCTCTCCCAAAGCCCTCTTGGATTTCCTCGGTCTCCCGTTCGTCGTGCGAATCCTGGAGGCTTTGGAAGCGCTCGAGGTAAAGACGCGAGTGGTCGTCCTTGGGCCAGACGCTCCCCGTATTCAGCCGGTGTTGGCCGGCCACGATTGTATCATCGTGGAGAACCCCGAGCCTGAAACCGGCCCAATCGCATCCCTCAGAGGGGCCCTGCGCGCCCTCCAACCGGTGCAGCCGAGCGCCGTACTCGTGTGGCCGGTCGATCTCCCACACGTCCGCGTGACGACGGTCGAACGCATCCTCGAAACGCACCGTCGAGCGCGGGCGTCAGTGGTCGTTCCGACCTTCGCCGAGCGGCGAGGGCATCCTGTGATCTGGGGATCCGCATTGTTCGGAGAGCTGCTGGAGAGCCCGGAAGCCACGCGCCAGGGCGCGCGGGCGGTGCTGCACAGGCATGATAAGGAAGTCGTCGCTGTTCCCGTCGACGATCCGGCTGTCATCGACGAGCTGAACACGCCCGAGGACTACGAGCGGCTGGTCAGGGAGTGGAATTGGGACATCTACTAGCGTAATCCCGACAAAACCATTAGGATTCCCATCTGAGTCGACGTTTTCATTGCCAAGCGTATGTCCGGTAACGACTTCCGGGAGCACAATGACCAGTATTGAAGCACACGTCCAGCAACCATACAAGTACGGCTTCGTCACCGACATCGAATCCGAGGTCGTGCCGGCTGGCTTGAACGAGGACGTGATCCGCCTGATCTCGGCCAAGAAGGGCGAGCCCGAGTGGATGCTGGAGTGGCGGCTCAAGGCGTATCGCAACTGGCTGAAGATGAGCGAGCCACATTGGCCGAACGTGAAGTACGGGCCAATCGACTATCAGGCGATCAGCTACTACGCGGCGCCGAAAAAGCTCCCCAAGCTCGATTCGCTCGATCAGGTCGACCCGAAGCTGGTCGCGACCTTCGCGAAGCTCGGCATCCCGATCGAAGAGCAGAAGCGCCTGACCGGTGTCGCGGTCGACGCGGTGTTCGACAGCGTTTCGGTCGCTACCACGTTTCAGGCGGAGCTGGCGAAGTACGGCGTCATCTTCTGTCCGATCTCGCAGGCGATCCGCGAGCATGCCGATCTCGTCCAGAAGTATCTCGGTACCGTCGTCCCACACAACGACAACTTTTTCGCGGCGCTCAACTCGGCGGTGTTTACCGACGGCTCGTTCGTGTACGTGCCGAAGGGTGTGCGTTGTCCGCTCGAGCTCTCGACCTACTTCCGGATCAATGCGTCATCGACCGGTCAGTTCGAGCGGACGCTCATCATCGCGGACGAAGGCAGCTATGTGAGCTATCTCGAGGGCTGCTCGGCGCCGATGCGCGACGAGCATCAGCTCCACGCGGCGGTCGTCGAGCTGGTGGCACTCGATCGCGCCACGATCAAGTACTCGACCATCCAGAACTGGTACCCGGGCGATGAAGAGGGCAAAGGCGGCATTTACAACTTCGTCACCAAACGCGGCAAGTGCGCCGGCGTGAACTCCAAGATTTCGTGGACGCAGGTCGAGACCGGATCCGCGATCACGTGGAAGTACCCAGGTTGCATCCTCCAGGGCGACAACTCGATCGGCGAGTTCTACTCGGTGGCGGTAACCAGTCACAGGCAGCAGGCCGACACCGGCACCAAGATGATCCACCTCGGCAAGAACACGCGCTCGACGATCGTGTCGAAAGGGATTTCGGCGGGCCGCGGGCAGAACACCTATCGAGGGTTAGTGAAAATCATGAAGGGCGCCGAGGGCGCGCGGAATTATTCGCAATGCGATTCGATGCTGATCGGGGACAAGTGCGGCGCGCACACCTTCCCGTACATCGACGTGCGCAACAGCACCGCGATCATGGAGCACGAAGCGTCCACGTCCAAGATCGGCGAGGACCAGATCTTCTACCTGCGCCAGCGCGGGCTGTCGGCCGAGGACGCAGTCTCGATGATCGTCAACGGCTTCTGCAAGGAAGTGTTCAAAGAGCTGCCGATGGAGTTCGCCGTCGAAGCCACCCGGCTCCTCGGGATCAGCTTGGAAGGAAGTGTGGGCTAAATGGCGCTGCTCGAAGTTAAAGGCCTTCGCGTCTCCGTCGCGGGCACCGAGATCCTGAAGGGTGTGGATCTCACGATCCGCGACGGTGAAGTCCACGCGATCATGGGACCGAACGGCTCGGGCAAGAGCACGCTCGCGCAGGCGCTTGTCGGGCATCCGGCGTACACGGTGGTCGCCGGGACCGCGCAGTACGACGGCAAGGACCTACTCGACATGAAACCGGAGGAGCGGGCGCGTGCCGGTGTCTTTCTCGCGTTCCAGTATCCCGTCGAGATTCGCGGCATCACGAATTCCTATTTCCTGCGGTCGGCGCTGAACGCGCTTCGCCGCGAGCGGGGAGAGCCGGAGCTCGATCCGATCGACTTCCTCGAGTTTCTCGAACAGAAGCTCAAGGCGATCGGCTGGGACGATTCGATGATGAACCGCCCGGTGAACGAGGGGTTCTCCGGCGGCGAAAAGAAGCGCAATGAAATCCTGCAGCTCGCCGTCCTCGAGCCGCGCCTGGCGATCCTCGATGAGACGGACTCGGGGCTCGACATCGACGCGCTGAAGACCGTCGCGGAGACGGTGAATAAGCTGCGGAGCCGCGATCGGTCCTTCTTGATTGTGACGCATTACCAGCGGCTGCTGAACTACATCAAGCCCGATGTCGTCCACGTCCTCGCGGACGGCCGGATCGTCAAGACCGGCGGCCCCGAATTAGCCTTGGAGCTCGAGGCCCGGGGCTACGACTGGCTCCGTGATGGCGTAATGGTGTCGTGACGATGGCAGTGAAATCCGGCTCAGTAGAACGGCTGGTCGGCTCATACAACGCGTGGGCGACGAACGGAGCCGCCCAAGCGCCGGCCTGGCTCAAGGACCTGCGCGCGAGCGGCATCGCTCGCTTCGGCGATCTCGGCTTCCCCAACATGAAGCAGGAGGCGTGGCGCTTCACGAGCGTCGCGCCGATCGCCGAAGGATCGTTCGAGCTGGCGCAGGCGCCGACCCGCGTCCCGAAGCTCGAAGACATCCGGCCGTTCTTGTTGCTTGAAGCCGGTTATCGCTTGGTCTTTGTTGACGGTTTCTTTCAACGTTCTCTCTCGACGCCTTTCTTTGACGATGTCCAGAGTCTTGCCCACGTCGTCACCCATCGACCGGATCTCGTTCGCCAGTATCTCGGCCAGTACGTCGCGATGCAGGACCGGCCGTTCTCGGCATTGAACACGGCGTTCGTGAGCGAAGGCGCATTTGTTCACGTGCCGGCCAAGGCGACGATCGCGGAGCCGATCCAGCTGTTGTTCCTGGCGAGTGGCGACAAGGGTGTCACGCACCCCCGCAATCTCGTCGTACTCGAGCATGAAGCTCGCGCGAGCATCGTCGAGACGTACGCATCGCTGAGCGAGGGTCCGTATTGGACGAACAGTGTCACGGAAGTCGTAGTGGGAGAGGCGGCCAGGGTCGATTATCATCGCGTCCAGCGCGAGAGTCCCCGCGCCTATCACGTCGCCGCCACGCAGACACATCAAGGCCGGGACAGCACGGTCAACCTGCACACCGTCGCATTCGGTGGCGCGCTCGCGCGCCACGACATCGGCGCCGTCATGGCGGGTCCGGGTGGCAGGCTGATCCTCAACGGCCTGTACCTGCTCGACGGCGCGCAGCACGCCGATCATCACACCACGATCGATCACGCCGCGGACCACTGTGAAAGCCACGAATACTTCAACGGCGTGCTCGACGGGAAGTCGCGCGGCGTGTTCACCGGGCGGATCATCGTCCGGCCAGGCGCGCAGAAGACCGATTCGAAGCAGACCAACAACAATCTGCTGCTGTCGACCGACGCGCACGCCGACAGCCAGCCACAGCTCGAGATCTACGCCGACGACGTGAAGTGCACCCACGGCTCGACGGTGGGACCGCTCGATCCGCGCGCGCTGTTCTACCTGCGCAGCCGTGGCATGGGCGAGTCCGAGGCCCGGCGTCTGCTGACCTATGGCTTCGCCGCTGAGATCCTCGGCCGGATGGAAGTCGCGCCGCTGCGGGCGCAGCTCGACAGTATCGTGCGGGGTCGCCTGGCGGAGTCATGAGCGATCTCGGCGAGCTCTATCAACAAGTCATTCTCGATCACAACCGCAATCCGCGGAACTTCAAGCGGCTGGACACGGCGAACCGCCGGGCCGAGGGCAACAACCCGCTGTGCGGCGACCGGATTCAGCTGTACGTGCAGCTCGACGGCGATGCGATCAGCGACATCGGATTTCAAATGCCGCAGGGCTCGGGCTGCGCAATCTCCAAAGCTTCCGCGTCGCTGATGACCGACGCCGTCAAGGGCAAACCTGTCAAGGACGCAGAGACGATGTTTGAGGCGTTCCGCGATATGCTCGCCGGCGGAGCGAACGCACCGGGCAAGCTGGCGGCCTTTTCCGGCGTGCGGGCGTTTCCGAGCCGGATCAAGTGTGCGAACCTCGCGTGGCACGCGCTGCACGCGGCGCTCCAGAACCGCGCCGAGCCCGTGACCACCGAGTCGGCCAAGGACTTCTGATGCTCGACACCGGCCGGATCCGCCCCGACTTCCCGATTCTCGCGCAGCAAGAGAACGGGCACCGGCTCGTCTACCTGGACAACGCCGCGACGAGCCAGAAGCCGCGGAAGGTCATCGACGCGATTGTCCACTACTACACCTTCCACAACGCCAACGTGCACCGCGGCGCATACGCGCTCGCGGTCGCGGCTACGGACGCCTACGAGGCCGCCAGGACCGCGGTGGCCCGGTTCGTGAACGCCTGGGCTCGGGAGGGGGTCGTCTTCACCCGCGGCACCACCGAATCCATCAATCTGGTCGCCGCCTCGTGGGGACGGGCCAACGTGCGGCGCGGGGATACGGTCGTCGTGACCGCAATGGATCATCACTCGAACATCGTGCCGTGGCAGATCCTGTGTCAGGAAAAGGGCGCCACGCTGCGGATGGTCGAGATCACGGAAGACGGGCGCATCGACCTGTCCGACTTTGGGCACGCCCTGGAGGCGCGGCCCAAAATCGTCGCGTTTCCGTACGTCTCGAATTCCCTGGGGACGGTGAATCCCGCGGCGCAGCTCAGCAAGCTGGCGCACGCCGCGGGAGCCGTGACGCTGGTGGACGGGGCGCAATCCAGCCCGCATCTGCGGGTGGACGTGCAGGCGATCGACTGCGACTTCTATGCGCTATCGGGCCACAAGATGCTCGCTCCCATGGGCAGCGGCGCGCTCGTCGCCAAGCCGGCCCTGCTCGAAGCGATGCCGCCCTACCACGGGGGCGGCGAGATGATCGAGCGAGTGTGGGACGACCGTTCCACTTGGAACAAGATTCCCCACAAGTTCGAAGGCGGGACTCCCAACGTGGAGGCCGCCGTCGGGCTGGGCGCCGCGATCGCCTATCTCGAGCAGCTGGGACTCGACAAGGTCTCGGCGCACGAGCAGGAGCTCGCGCGCCTGACGATCGAGCGCCTGTCGCAGATCGAAGGCGTCACGATCTATGGACCGCGCGACCACCGCGCCGGCGTCGTGCCGTTCACGTACGGCGACATTCATCCCCACGACCTGGCGACGATCCTGGACAAGGACGGCGTCTGTATTCGGGCCGGCCACCACTGCACTCAGCCGTTGATGCGACGCCTCGGCGTCGCGGCGACCGCGCGCGCATCCTTCTACATCTACAATGACGTCGACGACATCGACGCGTTGGTGACTGCGGTCCGCAAAGCCGGAGAGTTATTCGGCGTACCAGCCTAACCGCGCGTCCCCCGTCCCCCGTCCCCCGTCCCCCTTCCCCCTTCCCCCGTCCCCCGTCCCCTTTAGCTTGTGGGGGCCA
>WNFR01000736.1_pt1 | contig 69363 bp, 65 predicted proteins | sample 5400221 | NCBI WGS metagenome assembly WNFR01 (sample SAMN13153357, study PRJNA577476) | soil metagenome | isolation source: 40 cm soil under Madrone tree | place: USA:California | collected 2016-06-14
CACGTTCCCCTGTCAACGCTTCGGCCTTGCCCTTACGGGCACCGCCGCATGACTCGGGGCCGCTATGGTTGGCTAAACCTTTAACGTATGACTCTTTCATTCACTACAACCTGCCGGTTTATCCCGGCGCTCAAGGAGAGAACTATGCCTGACAAAGAAACTCTAGAACGCGCAAATGAGGACAAGCGTGAAGGCAAAGCCGCAAGCACGCAAGCCGGCGAGTTTGTCCGAGAAGAAATTGAACATGTTCGCGAGGGCAAGCACGGCGCTCGCTCAGCCAAGCAAGTTATCGCCATCGGACTCTCCAAAGCGCGCCGCGCTGGTGTTAAGCTCCCTCCTCCGAAGAACGCGTCCGAGGAGGTACAAGAACAGGCTGCGCGCGAAACTCGCAAGGGACGTAGCGCCGGAAAAGGAAAGACGTCGGCCAAACGCTCTCGCGCAGCCTCGCGTAAGCTAAAGCGTGAAGGCCATAGCGCGGCTTCCAAAACGGCGCTATCGCGGCATGCTCGAAGCGTCGCAGCAAAGCGCTCGGCGGCTTCGCGCTCGCGTTCTGCCAGGAAAGCCGCCGTGACTCGCAAGAAATGATCCTTTAGAATCGGATGATAATCTAAAGAAGGAGACGTGCATGAAACTGACAGAGTTTTTTCTTACCGAGTTGGACCGTGAAGTCGAGCGTTCCCGGCGGGCTTTGGAGCAAGTCCCAGACGGCAAGTATGACTGGAAGCCGCACGAGAAGTCGATGACATTCGGATATCTCGCTGAGATGGTCGCGACTATGCCGTCATGGCTTGGGATGGCCATCACGATGGACGAGTTGGACATAGCGCCAACGGACGGTTCGACGATGAGGCAGGAACCGAAGAAGACGAGCGCCGCGTTGCTGAAAGGGCTCGACAAGTCCAGAGATGATGCGCGGGCGGCGCTCGAGAAAACCACCGATGAGTACCTGATGACCTCCTGGCGGTTGCTGGCCGGCGGGAAGGTTGTCATGGAGACGCCCCGCCACGAGGTGATCCAGGACACGTTCAACCACTGGGCGCATCACCGCGGGCAGATGACGGTCTATCTCCGCCTGATGGGCGCCAAGGTCCCGGCCCTGTACGGACCGTCGGCTGACGACAACCGGTTCTAATAACCACAATGATGCAAGCGGCGCGAATTGTAAAGATTGAGGAATATGAAAGGAGCGCGGAAAGATCAGGCTGGTGGAGTACTCGCCTGATTGACAAATGGAACCTTTACGAATATAACGGTCGCATTTGACAAGCCAACTTAATCAGATTCCAAGCAGCGTTCGCTGTCCCGCCTATTGCTCTGATGAGGATGGCTATGAAAAACCTCCCTCCTAAGCCGGCCAATAGTAGACATCCTTTCTTTTTTGTCGCGGTGGTGTGCGGAACCATCGGTTTTGCGCTCTATGTCTTCGCCGGTTCAATGATTTTTCAATACGGGTCGCTTGGCAGGGGTTTCGGATGGTCTTACGTTGCAAAAGCAGACGGCTGCTATGTCAACTATTCCGGCACTGCGAGTGATCTGCGAGTTGGGGATAGAGTTCTTGCCATAAACGGCGAGACTAGCATCAGTCCCGTCAATCCGCTTCGCATACTTCGCGAGATCCCTCCAGATGGCGCCTATACGGTTCGCGTCCTGCGAGGTTCGTCTGAACACGAATATCAGTTTACTTTGCCGTTGGTTCGTAACCCTCGAAGCCTCATATACATATTCCCAAAGCTCTTAGTAAGCATCGCATTTTACATTGTCGGATTGCTTATCGGGCTTCTAAAGCCACAGCAGCGAGTCGCGCAGATTGCGTGCCTCGCGTCGCTAGCCAACGCCGGTTTGTTCCTCGGGCTGGCTCTCGGCCCTTTAAGCCTGAGTCTGTTCCATGGTTATGAACTAGCCATCGATCTATTCTTGATTGAAACTCTCAACCCTATTGGTGTTGCGATTGGGTACCATTTCTTCTTGCGCTTTCCGACTGGTGTGCCTAAGGGACGATTCTGGGAACTGCTCAAGTGGGTTCTCTACGCATGGGCGGCCCTGTTAGTTGTAATGTATACATCACAATATTTCGCGTTCTACACGGGCAACCCGAAGCTGATGACTGTGCTCTACAATCCGTACTTCGTCACCAAGCTTGCAATCCTCGATACTGCATACCGGATACTTGCGTTGGTAGCCTATTGCGTAGTGATGACCCGCAATTACAGGCTGGTGAAAGAGCCCGACCAGCATCGCCGAATGAAATGGGTCGTATATGGGTCGCTCCTGGGGATCCTCCCCGAAGTGAGCATCCTGGTAGCACGGTTCATTCTGGTCTCGGCGGGTTACGGACAGGTGTTGTCCGGTGAGACGTTCGTGGCTATGAACCAGGTGGCAAATGCCGCGATCGGAATCGTGCCCATCACCTGGGGCTATGCCATCATCAAACATCGAGTATTTGACACTACGGTGGTCGCCAGGCGCGGCTTGCAGTACCTTCTCGCCAGGAACGTTTTGCAAATACTGTTTGCGCTTCCGTTAATCGCTCTCGCCTACACGATCATTTCGAATCGAAACCAAACCATTTCAGACATAGTGTCACACAACCCGGTCTATCTATCGTTGATCGCGATTGCCGGTGTAGGACTGAGATTTCGAAGACAGCTAAGTGATCGCATTGATCGAAAATTCTTCCGTGAAGCCTACGATCAGGAGCGAATACTGCTTGGGCTCATTGACGAGATAAAAGAACTCAATTCAATGTCTGAGATTTCAAAATTGGTCAGCAATGAAATAGATTCTGCCCTTCATCCCCGTAACGTTTACGCTTTCTATCGAGAAGAAGAAAGGCGCGATCTAACACTCGGCTATTCTTCTGGCGGAAGGTCGCAAGGTGTTCGCATCCCAGAAACGTCTTACCTCCTGCGCACGATGGAAAGGCTTGCAAGTGTTCAAGAGTATCCCTTCTCTCACGAGGCCGATTTGCCGCCGAAAGAGGAGGAATGGCTAGATCAACTTGATGTTAGTCTTATTGTTCCTATGTACGGAACAGATCAACGTCCGATCGGCCTGCTTCTGCTGGGTGAAAAAAAGTCAGAAGAGCCGTATTCGGCTAACGACCGCAGGCTGCTGCAGGCGATAGCAAGAGAGATTGCCATTGTCCACGAGAATGCTCTACTGAGAGCGCGAGTGGGTAAAGAACAAAAGATCAAACGGGAAGTGCTCGCCCGTTTCGAAGACCGTAAGATTAATCTGGTGAAAGAATGTCCCGGTTGCGGAACTTGCTTCGATAGCTCTGCTGAGATTTGCGATAAGGATGGAACCGAGTTGAACCTGTCGTTGCCTGTCGAGCGAACGATTGAAGGAAAGTATCGTCTGGAGCGGCTGATCGGGAAAGGCGGCATGGGCGCCGTTTATCAGGCTACCGATCTTAGACTGGATCGCAACGTCGCCATCAAGATCATGCTCGGAAGCATGTTTGGTGATCCTTTAGCCTTGCGCCGATTTGAACGCGAAGCGCGAACATCGGCGAGACTGAATCATCCGAACATCATTGCTATCCATGATTACGGAGCTCTTGGATCCGACGGAGCATATCTGGTCATGGAACTTGTCCCCGGTCTTACGTTGCGCCAAGAGTTAGCGCTCGCGGGAAATATTGATCCGGTTACGGCGGCCGAATACTTCGATCAAATAATGGAAGGAGTAAAGGCGGCTCACGCAGCAGCCGTGATTCATAGAGACCTTAAGCCTGAAAACATCTTGATTTCAAGAGACCATGATAAGAGACATATAAAGATTCTGGATTTCGGATTGGCGAAGGTCACTCAAGTCGATGTGACCAATTCCTCTTTGACGGCCAGGGGCTCGCTCATTGGCACGTTCGGGTACATGTCACCGGAACAGCTTACGGGCGAAGAGGTGGATGAACGCAGCGACATTTTTTCGATTGGGGTAATGGTAGTAGAGACTCTCACAGGTCGCCGCCCATTCAGCGGAAGAACCCACGCGGAATTATTAACGGCAGTGCTTCAAGGGTCTTATCATCTCGAGTGTGATTCGACGGAACTGAAGTGTCTGGATGAGGCGTTGCAAAAATGTTTGGCTAAGGATCCAGCGAACCGATTCGCATCGGTTGCAAAGGCACAACAAGAGCTAATACCGGCGATTCGTAGCTGTACTGTTGTCTCCGCCTTTGAGGCTCAGGCCCTCAATGAGGACACAAGGATCATGCGATAGACTGTTGCAGATCAAGGGTTGTAACGCGCCAGCCAGTTCTGGATTTCCGTGAACACGTCCCGGCGCTGCTCCGCCAGCCGTGGAAAATGAGGCGATCCTGGATAGCTGACCATGCGCACCGTCTTGCCCCGCTCCGCCAACAAAACAAAGAATTCCCTGCCCTGGAACGTCGGAACCCGCAGATCGGCTTCTCCGTGGAGAATCAGCAACGGCGTGGTCACCTGGTCAGCGTGCATCACCGGGGAAAATTGCAGCAGCGGCGCCGGATCTTTTTCCTGCAAACGCATGTCGTAATCGACCTGCGCGATGTCGCTTGTAGGAATGAAGCTCAGCCAGTCCGTAATGCCCGCTCCTTCAATGGCCGCTTTGTAGCGGTGCGTTTGCGTGACCGTCCAGGCCGTCATGAAGCCGCCGGCGCTCCACCCAAAAATCGCCAGGCGATTTGGGTCTGGCCAGCCCTGCGCGACAGCAAAATCGGTCGCGCTGTCAACGTCGCTATACGCGCGGTCACCGAAGTGCTGATAGATTGCCTGGAGAAAAGCCGAGCCGTAGCCCGTCGACCCGCGATACTCCGGCTGCAGCACCACGTATCCGAATCCGGCGAGCAGCCGCGAGAAAAAATCGAAGTTGAGCGTATCGTTGCTTTCCGGGCCGCCGTGGGGAAAGACGAGGAACGGATACTTCTTGCCCGCCTGATAGTCGCCCGGAAGGGTGAGAATGCCTTCCAGCTTTGTTCCGTCCTTTGCGGTCCAGTTCACCACGCGAACCTCGCCCAGCCTCACGCCGGTCAGCGTGTCGTCTCCTTCGTGCGTGATCCGCTGGAGTTGACCCTGACGCGCCACCGCCACGTTCGAGGTGTGTGTGGGATCGCCAACGGTGAACGCCAGAACGTCGGTCGACGACGCGAAAGGCGAAAACGCCGGCGGAGCCTGCACGATTCCACCAGGCCAGCGATACGCCGGTTCAACCTTGTCATCGCGGTACGAATAGATTTCGCTTACCGTGCCCTTGTGCACTTCCGCCCAGACATTGTTGCGCGAATCGCCCCAAACGCCCACGATCGAGCCCTCCAGTTTCGGCGTGCGATCGACCGGCTTACCGCCCGCAACGGCCACGGTCCACAGATGATCGGGCGTTAGCACGTCGGTTGTGGTGCTGGCAAAAACGAGAGTCTTGCCGCCGTCGGCCCACTCGATCCCCGCGGTGGCATTGGCGATTTCCGCCACATGGCGCGCCCCGGAGGCACCGCAAACATAAATGCTCGAGCGGAAGTCGTGGTTGCCGATCTTCGGCGTCTGAGTGACCACGGCAATTTGTGAACCGTCCGACGCCCACGCGAGATCGATTACGGACTTGAGTGCCGGGCACCACCAGGCACCCTCCGCTTCGCCCACTGCCACCACATAAATGCTCGTGACATCGTTCTCTACAACGTGACGCACGTCCGCCAGCGCATCCTTCGGACGCGGATCCCCCAATATCGCGAATCGCTTTCCATCCGGAGAGATGACCGCGCCGCGAATGCCGTTGGGCATTGCGAGGATCTGAGTGGGCTTGCCCGAGGCAAGCGGCACGACGGCCAATTGCCCCTTCTTCTCAACTTCGTAGACACCGAAGAGTGCGGCGCCGTCCTTTACGAATCCGGCAGGCTCGAAATGCTCGGGAAGCTCCAGCTTGCGGCTGTTTTCCTCCGATACCTCGATCAGGCGCCATTCATTTTTCGGCGGGCCTTTGTCCCCATCGTATGAAACCTCGTACAGAATGGTCTTGCCGTCGGGAGAAACGGATACAGCGCGGGCGCGGCGCAGCGCTGAGTAATCGTCCAGTCCGAATGGGTGTTTATCCGCAGGCAGCGCGACGGAGATGCCTGCGACCATGCTCAGGATTATGCCGAGCGCCAGCGATCGCAGAGCTCGCACGGGAAGAAATGATCGGTTCATACGTGCCTCTTCCTATGGGGTCGATTCACCCCCATAACATCACTGCTCTGAAATTTTTGCGATTCTCTCACAACCCTTACGTTCAGATCGAGAGAGCTAACTTCGACTCTGATCGTCAACTTGCTGACTAAGTTGAAGCGGCGTTAGGATAGGGCCGCTCGCTTTTTGGCGGGCGATCCTAAGAAATCGGTAGGCGGGCCGAAGAGAGGACACTCATGAGACTACGCATATCTACACTGATTCTGGTCATGGCGGCGACACTCGGAGGGGCGCCCCAGGATGATCGCAAGGCCGACCGCGACGCGATTCGCGCTCACATCGACAGTATTTTCCAGGCCTTTATCAAAAAAGACGCCGCCGCGCTGCGCGCCACGCACCACCAAAATTGGTTGGGCTATCTGGAAGGCTCGCGCACCATGATTCATGGCGTCGACGGGTATATGGACAACGTCTATGTCGACCCGGCCAGTCCGTACGGAATGAAAAGCTACAAAATGCGCGAGTTCGACATGATCTTTAAAGGGGATGCGGCTTTTGTATGCTTCGTCGCGGATGTCGAGTCGAACACACCAAATGGTCCGTCGAAGCGCGCTCTGCGCATCTCGGATTTTTACACCAAGCAAGATGGCAAGTGGATCCAGACCGGCAGCGATACGGAGCTTCATCCGGAATCCGCGGAGGAGCAGTACCAGATGCCGACGTCGCTTGGGGATCGAATGAAGAAGCGGTTGCTCGATGCCCGAGAAGCCGTCTGGCGGGCGTACTTCTCGAATGATCGGGCGGCGCTTGAAAAACTGATCCCCGAAGAGACCGTCACTATCGAGGCGGGCGACAACAACTGGGGAAACCGCGCCGCGATCTTCGACGGTGCGTCACGGTTCGCAAAAGACGGCGGCAAGCTTGTCAAGCTGGAGTTTCCAAAAACCGAAATTCAAGTCTATGGCTCGACCGCTGTGGTGTACTCCAACTACTCTTATGAGCTTGAGAATGGCGGCCAGCGCTCCAAGCAAAGCGGCCGCGTCACCGAGGTATTCGTGCTGCGCAAAGGGCAATGGGTAAATCCGGGGTGGCATATGGATAACTGGAAATAGACGCGAACCGGATATTTGGGCTAGCCTGAGTAGCAGTAAGGGCGCTGGGATTTTCTATTTTCCATTTGTCATTTTCATTTTTCATTTTACTTGACGGCTGCCGGAGCCAATGACAAATGACAAATGGAAAATGACAAATGGAAAATGGAGAGCCTCTTGCAAAAACCCCCAACTTCAGTTGGGGGATCGTTAAGTTCAGCCTACGCGTTGTGGGTGACGATTGTTCGGTCTGGTCCTCTCCTCTGCCGCGGCGCCACTCGCGCCGCGAGTGGCGCCGCGGAAGAGGAGCTAAAACCCGGCGGAGAGGAAGCGCGGTGATGTACGTAGGTAGAAATGAAAGATCCCCCAACTGAAGTTGGGGGTTTTGCAAGAGGCTCTGGAAAATAGAAATAGACACAGAAAATGGAATCTCAAATTCTTATCGCTTCTGATTCAGGTATCTCCATCCGATCTTTCAGTGATATCTCCGACGCGCTTGGCTCCTGTCTCGGTGCAGCGGGTCTCATTCTCACCGAGAGTGATTTGGCGCGAGAATTTTTCGATCTTCACAGTGGGCTGGCGGGCGAACTATTTCAGAAGTTTATCAACTACAGGTTACGAGTTGCGATTGTTCTGCCAGACCCCGAAGCCTACGGTGAGCGCTTCAGCGAACTTGCTTATGAGCATAAATCACACAGTATGATTCGCTTCGTTCGTTCCAAAGATGAAGCGAGAGCCTGGCTACAGACGTAACGAAGCCATCTTCGAGTCAGGCCAGGGAGGCTAAAATGACGGCAGTATTCAAGGCTGCATACCCGTATCTTGAAGACGCGATGAACCTACCGGTGGAGAATCTGGAAGCTGCCATTCCGTTTTACGAAACCATAATGGGGTTCCGGGTTGTATCACGTAAAGATGAGCCGTTTAAGTCGGCTGTTCTCGGTAGAGACGGCCTTCAGACAGGCCTGGCCGAGAATGGAGGCGACCCGACCCAGGAAGGATGTTTCTTTGAAGTTGATAATGCCGAAGCAGCCTTCGATGAATTGAAGTCTAATGGCTTGACTACCCACCCAAGCTGGACTGGGAGGAAGTCGCCGGAGGAAAGAGAAGAGGCTGGCTTCCGCATCGACCAACACGGAGCAACTTCTTTCAAAGTGTTTTTCGTAGTGGCGCCGGACGGGCTCTGTTACTGCCTGGGTGAACGGCAAATATGACTAAGCGTTCGCTTGATGCGCCGATGAGCGTCTTGTTCATCGGCAACAGCTTCACCGCGCGGAACAATGTTCCCGGTCTTATAGCGCAACTGGCCGAATCTCGCGGCAAGCAGTTGCAGCATCGGCTGATCTCCGCAGGCGGAGCATCGCTTCGAATGCATTGGAACAAGGGCGACACGCAGAAGGCAATCCAGCAATCACGCTACGATTACGTGGTGTTGCAGGAACAGAGCACACTGCCGATTAAAAATCCGCTGCGGATGCACGAGAACATCAGACTCTTCGATCAAGAGATCAAGGCCGCGGGAGCGAAGACAGCATTGTATCTGACGTGGGCGCGCCAAAACGTGCCGGAGACACAGAAGGCCATCACCGACGCCTACTTGACCATCGGTGAAGAACTCGGCGCAGCCATCGTTCCCGTCGGAATAGCCTGGCAGAATTTCATCCGCAAACACAGCCATCCTGTGTTGCACGACGCGGACAAGAGCCATCCCACACTTGCGGGGTCGTACCTCGCCGCTTGTGTCTTCTACGGCGTGTTGTTCGGTGAGAGTTCCGCCGGCATTGCCAGCGACCTGAAGGGGTTGACTCAAGCAGCGGCAGAGCAGTTGCAAAAGACAGCGTGGGCGACCGTGAATGGATAGGAACTCTCGATCACCACATAAAGGAGGATCTCCCATGAAGAGGCTTGTTCTCGCCTTAGTTCTGGCGGTCTCGTTCGCATTCGGCTCTCCCGCTTCACAGGGCGCCCAAAACGCGGAACTCAAGCGCTGGGAGCAACGGGCCCGGAACGTCACGATCACCAGAGACGATTGGGGCATCGCGCACATCTCCGCCAAGTCCGATGCCGACGCGGTGTTCGGCGCAATCTACGCCCAGGCCGAAGACGATTTCAATCGCGTGGAGACGAACTACATCAACTCCATGGGCCGGCTGGCGGAGGCCGAGGGCGAGGCGGCGGTGTGGCGGGATCTGCGAATGAAGATCTTCATCGACCCGGACGCAATGAAAGCGCACTACGAGGCGAGTCCGGCGTGGTTGAAAGCACTGATGGACGCGTGGGCCGATGGTCTGAACTTTTATCTCGCCAGGCATCCACAGTTGAAGCCGAGAGTTATCAAGCACTTCGAACCGTGGATGGCGCTGACCTTTACCGAGGGCAGCATCGGCGGAGACATCGAGACGATCGGCCTGGAGCAACTACAGGCTTTCTACGGAAACGCCCAGGCGCCAGTCACGTCGAACAATGAACGCGAACTGGAAGCAGAGCCAACTGGATCGAACGGCATCGCTATCTCGCCGTCGAACACGGTCGGGCGCCACGCGCTGTTGCTGATCAACCCACACACATCTTTCTTCTTCAGATCCGAGTTGCACATGACGAGCGAAGAAGGCTTGAATGCGTATGGCGCGGCGACGTGGGGACAGTTCTTCATCTACCAGGGCTTCAATGAGCGCGCCGGTTGGATGCACACGACCAGCGCCGTTGACGATATTGATTGGTACCTCGAGACGGTAGTGAAGAAGGGCGATCGCTTCTACTACAAATACGGCAGCGAAGAACGTCCGTTCACGACGTCCGTGATCACAGTGCCTTACAAGACCGACAAGGGGATGGCCGAGAAAACGTTCACCGTCTATCGCACCGAGCACGGGCCCATCGTCCGTGCGGAGAACGGCAAATGGATGAGCATCCGTCTGATGCAGGAACCGGTGAAGGCGCTGATCCAGTCATACACGCGGACCAAGGCGAAGGACTACAAAGCGTTCAAGCAGACGATGGAGCTGCACACGAACTCGTCGAACAACACGATCTACGCAGATGCCGATGGCAACATCGCGTATTTCCACGGGAACTTTATTCCGAAGCGCGATCCCAAATTCGACTGGACCAAGCCGGTGGACGGCAGCGATCCAGCAACGGACTGGCACGGTCTGCTGTCAGTGGACGAGTCACCACTCCTGCTGAATCCTGCCAGCGGCTGGCTCTACAACAGCAACAACTCGCCGTGGTCGGCGGCGGGTCCAAGCAGCCCGAAGAAAGCCGATTATCCCGTTTATGTCGATTCGGGCGGTGAGTCCGCGCGTGGATTACATGCGATCAGGGTCCTGGAGAACAAGAAGGATTTCACGCTCGACTCGCTCATCGCGGCGGCCTACGACAGCTATCTGACGTGGTTTGAGAAGCCGATCCCAGCGCTGGTCAAGGCGTGGGGCCAAACGCCCGCGAGCGACCCTCTCAAAACCAAATTGTCCGACCAGATTGCGCTCCTGCGCGCGTGGGATCTGCGGTGGTCGGCGGGTTCCATTCCGACGTCGCTAGCCGTGTTCTGGGGAGAAGATATTCAGCGGAGAGTGGGCGCCGACGCCAGACGTTCAGGCATGTCCCCGTCCGATTATATCGCCAGTAAAGCCACGGCTGAGCAACTGCTGCAGTCGCTATCAGCAGCATCTGACAAACTCACGGCCGACTTCGGGACATGGAAGACCGCGTGGGGTAATATCAATCGCTACCAGCGACTCACCGACGAAATCGTGCATCCTTTCAGCGACGCGGGGCCGAGTATTCCTGTCGGCTTTACCTCCGGGAACTGGGGCTCATTGGCCTCGTTCGGCGCGCGTCCGTACAAGGGGTCAAAGAAGATCTACGGGACCAGCGGCAACAGCTTTGTGGCCGTCGTTGAGTTCGATAAGACTGTGCGGGCCAAAGCCGTGACGGCTGGCGGGCAGAGCGGCAATCCATCGTCGCCGCACTTCAACGACCAGGCGAAGCGATACAGCACGGGCGACCTGAGGGAAGTGTATTTCTACCCTTCGCAACTCAAGGGTCACACCGAGCGGGAGTACCATCCGGGAAGCTAAATGACCCTGAGTTGTTTCCTGATGAATCCTTACCTCTGCACAACCAGCCCGGAGTGCAACACCGCAGCGTCGATTCGGCGATCACGTTCTGCCATATCGCTAGAAGGAACACCGCCGTGCCGAGTAAGATGAAGAATGTGCTGTGTCGCGCGCAGACAGAGCCTGATTCACTCCGTATTCCGCACAGCAGACTCAACTCCGCGATGGTGTAGAGCAAAAGCACCGACGGATGCTCGGAAGGCAATATGCTGGCGTGCACGCGCTGGGATGTCAGCCTTGACGAGCGCCTCGCGTACATATACCGCAAGATCATCCAGATAAGTGAAGGGCTTCGCGTGCCGGGCCGGACCTTGAAGCTTGAACAGGTAGCAGAAGTAGTCTACCAGCTGGTGAACGGTGAATCTGTTGACGGCAAACCAAGCGCTCCCTGCTGTAAATGCCAGAACAGCACCTATCGCGATTGTAGGCCATGAGTGCAGATCGGCGGCGTAGAACCAACTCGGATGTGAACCATAGGCAGCCGCGAGAATGAGGACGCCGGGGAAGACATGCCGAAAGACAGCCTCGAGATTCGACACCAAGTCGGTAATCACGCCCTTGCTACCTGATGAGTCGTCGCCAGCCAACTGTCGTTCCTCCTTGCTCTGCCTAACGACACGCGCTGAGCCGCCGCGAGGTTCGCCGCCCTTTTCTACTCCACCAGCATACCAAAGTCAATCGAGGAAGAGCTGAATGGTTAGTCGGCAACTGCGGAGCTTTCGCGCACTTTCCAGCCTGACAGTTCTCCTATCCGATTCTTAAGAGGCCATTGACATCCTCAGGCGCTAGCGCCACAAACTCATTGAACCGTACAGAAGTCTCTGGACGAAAAAGAGAGCGGGCCACTTCCCTGCTCTCTTTTGCGGAGCATCCCCTATTTACAGCGCGGAGAGAAGCTCCTTGAGTCTTTTCTGCGGGTGAGCGCGCTTCACGGTTTTACAAAGAATACATCCCAAGCCCAGCGGCCCACATGTGCGCCGTGTACATCATACCGTTGCGACTTGACGATGGCGGCTGAGGAGTGAAGTTCCCAAACAACTCCGTCCCGTTATCTATCCTTCCATTGCCATTCCGATCGAGGGCTAGGAACGCGTCATCGGACGTTGCTGAAGTCCAAGAAAGATGTTCGGCAACACCATCGCTATTGAGGTCGAAGTTCACTCCACCTATGGCGTCCGTGAGGTTAAATCCATCGCCTGCTACGTCAACCAAGATAGGCGATGGACAGCATGGGTCGTTACCAATTACGTCCCCAGTCTGATAATAGCAAGTAACGCCGGCACAAGGATCGGGCTCCCCGCCCCCCGCCCCCGGCGATGTAACAGGTGCCAGAAGACGTCTTTGTTTGAGAGGCGGCATCATCACAAGACTCGGAAGTCTGATAAGGACCGAGAGGATGGCTGGAGCAAAGCAGTGGACAGTAAGCTCCCCGATCGACATATGTTTGTGACCAAGTTGTTGAGGTAACTACGGGATCTAGAAAGGCGGGCCAGCAAGGGTCGAGGGCGCTTTGTGCAGGGACGTTGCAGGTCCAATGAACACCTACCTGGCCATGGGTAACAACTTCGACATCAACAGTGTGATCGTCCCATGCGAGTCTATAATCTTCATCCTTATGGAGGTAGCATTTTTCGGAACTATAATCAGATGGATTACAAGTACCGCAGAATGAGTAGATTACAGTGTTCCGCGGACAATCCGAGCTCAATACGGTCCCAACTGGAGTGCACTGATCAGCGTATACGGCCACCAGCGCTTGCGGGAACACTCCAATCAGAACCGCCCACGTGATAACTCGGCATTTCTTCATAGCCCCTCTCCTTTTTGGATGCTGGGTTACTGACTTCCCTTCAAAGGGCCGTGAGGCTTCGCGCTTTTTATTTCGTAGCGTTCTTTAATATGCGCAAGTCTTTGGCGAGCAATATCCTCGCCTCGTTCGTGCTCGATTTGTTCAACTTCACCTATCCTAATTAATGCGAAATGTTTTGCATCCTGAAGCGCGGCGTTGAACTCAAATGACTCTCCTACTTCTTGATCTGGAAGTTCGCTAATACTGGACTTAATTCTTGGCCATTGTTGCCTTAAATCTCCAGTGCGCGCATCATCTAGGGCTTTCTGTAAAGCGGGAAGAATCCGAGCTATCTGTGCTCTCTGGCCTGCCCGCGCATCTAGTATTTGTTTTATGTTTTTAGCCTTCCCGACTGCGGTTCCGTCGTCGAACACCACCGCCTCAAGGGTAGTAGCGTATTCGGGCGAAGGCGAAGACGGGAGCTCATAATCCTTCGTCACCGTGGCTCCCGGGGCAAGTACTTCATCGGTATCAATCAGCTCGGATCTGGTTATGATGCGGGAGGACGACACCGCAAATGCAGTTATGGTTTTATTGTAGTCATTTCGTAGGGTCAGGCTGACAGCGCGGTTCCGAATCTGTGCATCGACAACTATCAGATTCGGAACAAAGCTCATCACTGACGATGAAGTATCGATTTGCCGAGAAGTACGATCGATTTGCCTGGAAGCACGAACCCGCGAGGAGTTCCTAAAGGTTGAAAAGCCTACAACTACAAGAACAGACAGAAGAAGAATAAGATAGATACGTGGATCTATTTGCTTAATGAATTTCATTGACTCCTCCTTTTGGAAGATTGGGAATCGTTCTTACCTAAAATCCTTTGTTTGTTGAGCGAAATATCCTACGAAACAGTCTCCCGGACCCACCGGTCACAGAACTGTTAGCTCCTCGCAGTGATTCCCAATCCTGAGAATATCATTTGCCGGAAATCTACTTACGAAAAAACTAGGACACGAACGCGGAACCAACACTTCCCACAGGCTGATGAAGGTAGAGAGGGACACTTCGTTTTATGCCTCTCTCTTCATTGTGTCAAGCAGAATCTGTCTTACACAAGCACATCAAGCACAGAGGGGAGAACACGTGCCTTCATGCGAACGCACTTCTTGAATTGCCCGAGTACTCAACATAAAAGCTTTCTCTTCTCTTATAGCAGCTAAAAACATCAACGGGGCACCCGTTCGCGCGAACTACTGGTGATTGTACGTGGGCCGGTTCACGACTCACTCGGTTGCCTTGGTCATCCAAGCGAGCATAGTATAGCGCGATGTCACCGGCACCGTTGCCCTGTGCGCGATGAGGAGAGCACGTTGAGTCACACGCACCACGATGTGCCTGTCGAGCGGATGCGCGTAAGTGTTACCTCATCAGAAGGAGAGAGATGGTTATGTCCAAACATACATCGCAGTGGATACGCGTGGCCGCGTTCAGTGATGTTCCAATGGGTGAGGCGAAAGCCATCAGGCTCGGCGAAGGGCGCAGCATCGCGCTGTTCAACGTCGATGGCCGTATCTACGCGACCGACAACCAGTGCCCCCATATGGGCTATCCGCTGACCCGCGGGGCGGTCCGGCACGGCATTCTCACCTGCGACTGGCACGGTCGGAGTTTCGATTTGGAGGGCGGAGGATGTTTCAATTACGAATGCGATGATCTGCAAACGTTTCCCGTTGACGTTCGTCAGGATGAGATCTGGATTGAGCTCGCAGATGCCCAGTACAAACGGCGAGACGAACATCTCCGGCTGCTGTGGGAAGGGTTGCTGAGCGAAGATCGGTGGACGATTTCCAAGGCGATTGCCTTGCTGCTCAAGGGGAATGTCCCGGAAGAGGAGATCGTGAAGATGATCCTTCGGCACCTCGGCCGGCACATTGCCAGTTCGGAGGGCGCGGAAGGCGGTGGTGATGTGGCCCGGCTGATCAGCGGGCTCAAAGTAGGACGACAATACCAGGACGCCGACCGGCTGATGGTACTCGCCACCGCTGCATGTTCGGTAGCCGGCGGCGCCGCGGAACGGCTCGAAGTCGTGCCGCTGCCCGAACCCGTGTCGTGGGACAACATCGATCGGTGGACGCGGATGTTCTCCCACGATGGGCAGTCTGGACGCATCGAACGGTGCCTCTTCACCGCCTACCATCTACATTCCGAAGACAAAATCCTGCCGCTCCTCTATGAATGCGCCGTCGAGCCCCACTTCCTCGGCTTTGCCGATAACCTGCTCGCGCTCGGCTACCTCGCGGAAGTCATCGAGAGCTTCGGTTGGGAGCAATCTTCAGAGCTCGTCTTCAACCTGGGCGCCAAACTGCTCGGGCGGCGGCGTGGCGAGCCGGAGCGCTTCCGCCGCGATGCGGTCGGCCTCATGGCGTCCGCGGTTCCGATCGTCGAAGCATCGAACCCGTCGGCGAACAGCGCCATCGAATATTACGAAGACGGGTTTGTCAACGCCATGCTGAGCGTCAACATTCAGAAGTCATTTGAAGCCGTAAGCGCCGCACTGAAATCAGGTGTGAAGCTGGATCGTCTGATCACGACGCTGGTGCTCCTCGCCGCGGATCGGATGGCCCGGACCCCCGTGAACGTGGACGCGGGTTGGGGTGCATTGACGATGGAGCTCAACCTCGCCGCATCACTGCGCACCGCACAGAGGCACGGCGGCCCTCACGTAGCCGCGAAAGGACTTTACCATGCGGCCTGGCTGTTTTTCGCGGACCGCTGGCTCAACATCCCCTCCCGGCCGCTCACTGCGCCTCTGGGGGGCGACGCGCTCGCTGTGCCCAACGAAGACGCGGGAGTGCGAGTGATTCTCGACTCCATCGCATCCCTCAATGTGCAGGATGTGGGCCGGCAGGTGCTGGAGTACTTGAACGCCGGATACTCGGGGGATCGCTTGCTGCATGAGATGGGTCGAGTCATGCTCTGGGACGACACCAACACCCAGGTTCTGCCCACCCTCTCGGCCGTGTTTGAAGAATGGGAGCGCTGCAGCGGGTCAGACCCGGCGCTGGGCGCCGGACATCCCGCCCGGTACCAGCTTCTCGTTGGCCTCGCTCGCTACGCTACGGACATTCGCACCAATAAGGACAGCGGATCCGCCACGAACACAGCCATGCGCTTCGCCGAAGGGAAGACAACGGTGGAGGTGTTTGAGGAGTGAACAGGTTCGTTCAGAGTACCGACTTTAGTCGGCTCGTTGAAATTGGTCACCAAACAACCGCCGACTAAAGTCGGTACTCTGAACGGGGTATTCTGAACTACGAACTTCCGCCTGAAGGCCGAACTACGAACTTTTCAGGAGCATTCTCATGTCCAACACGCAATCTAACTTTGTAAAAGTGGCTGACCTCAAAGACGTTCCTGAAGGCACTCCCAAAGCGGTTAAGGTCGAAGGACGCAGCATCGCGCTTTTTCAGCACCAGGGCAGCGTCTATGCAACTGATAACCAATGCCCGCATATGGGATATCCATTGACGCGCGGCCGGGTCCGTAATGGCGTCTTGACCTGCGACTGGCATGGGTGGAGCTACGACATGAAAGGTGGTGGCTGTTTCACCGGAGGGTGCGATGACCTCGACACATTCCCCGTCGAGGTGCGAGACAGTGCCATCTACATCGACGTGCGCAGCGGCGGATCAAAGCGAAAGGATGCGCACTTGCTCCTGTTGAAAGAGGGCTTGTTGAGCGAGGATAACTGGACTCTGTCGAAAGCGATCGCGATCACGCTCGCGAGAGGGGTGTCGGAACAAGATACGTTGAACCGGGTAGTGCAACATCTGGGCCGGCACATCGCTACTGGACGCGGAGCCAACGAAGGCGGCCGCGAGCTCGCGATGATGGTCAATGGCGTAAAAGTCGCGCGTCACTACGAGCCGGATGATCGGCTCATTCCGCTGATGATGGCGGCGACGGGCGCGTCGGGCCGAGCGGGGGATCGACCGGCAGTGCAGCCGCTGCCGCCGCCGGTCACCTGGGATAAGCTGGAGCAGTGGATTCGGGTCTTCTCAGCAGACAAGGCGTGGGAAGGGATCGAGAAATGTCTGATCACCGCGAGGCGGTTGGGAGGACATGACGAGCGGATCGTTCCGATGCTCTATGAACGCGCACTCGAGCCGTTCTTTCTGGGTCACAGCGAGAACCTGCCCCTGCTGGGGTATCTCGCGGAATTGCTCGAAGAATTCGGATGGGAACAGGCCGAAGAGCTCGTCTGCAACCTGGCCGCGAAGATTCTGGGCCGGGAACGCGGCGCGCCGGAAGAACTTCGGCTGGCCGCGATCAAGATGTTCGAACCCATCCATACTCTCATCGAGGAACTGGCCTCGACCTCACAGGGTGATCAGGTCGCCACGTACGATGAAGACGCCCTGGCCAAAGGGTTGGTGAGCGGCGATCTGACTCAAGCGTTCAACGCCATCTCGGATGCGCTCAGAGCTCGCGTGGACATTGATCGGATCGTCACCACGATGGTACTCGTGGCCGCGGACCGCATGGCCAGGACCCCGGTAAATCTGAACCCCGGCTGGGGAAGCCTGAGACAGGAATTGATACTCGTATCCTCGGTTCGAACCGCCCTGGGCTACGGCGGCTTTAAGGTAGGGGCCAAGGCGCTGTATCACGCCGCCTGGCAGTTCTTCAGCGATCGGTGGCTCAACATCACACCGCGTTCCCTCACTGAGCCGCTGAGCTCCACCAAGTCGGATGCGTCGAACGAAGACATGGCTCTCCGGACGGTACTCGATTCAATCGAGACGATTCAGGTGCGCGAAGTCGGGCGGCAAACCCGAGAGTACCTGAACACCGGCTTCTCCGGTGATCGGCTGTTGTCGGAGATGGGGCAGTCCATTCTCAAAGACGATAACGGCTGGAATCTCGTGCACGGACTGCGGGTGGTATTTGACGAGTGGAAATTGTGTGAAGGTCATCCCGCCCGCAACCAGTTGCTCATCGGTCTCGCCCGCTGGGCCACCGACGTGCGCAAGCGAACGGGAAATCAGTCAGCCGCGCAGACTGCACAACGGTTCGCACGGGGTCAGACCGCGGTGGATTTGTATGAGTCGTGATAACTCCTTTCCAGAATGGGTCGAGCCGATGGCGGCAACGCTCACACAGGAGCGGTTCACCAGACCAGAGTGGATCTTCGAGCGCAAGCTCGACGGCATCCGCCTGCTCGCATTCAAAGATGGAACTAACATCCGCCTGCTGTCTCGCAACCGCCTGCCGCAGAACGGCTCATACCCATCAGTCGTCGAGGCGATCGCGAAACTGCCGGTGCACGACGTGATCCTCGACGGCGAGGCCACCGGTGTATGGGGCAAGCGAGGCAAAGTCGTCTACCACGTGTTCGACATCCTGTGGCTCGATGGCCGCGACGTGACGCTCCTGCCGCTCGATGCACGTCGCGCATTGTTGAGCAAGTTGCCGCTCCAATCGCCGCTCTCCCGCGTCGAGTCACTAACGGATGAGAAGCCCTGGGAGCGCGCGTGCAACGAGGGATGGGAGGGCGTCATTGCAAAGCGGCGCGACGCGCCCTACGAGCACCGACGCTCGAAGCACTGGCTCAAGATGAAGTGCGAGGCAACGCAGGAACTCGTGGTCGGTGGGTTCACCGATCCGCAGGGTACCCGGGTCGGCCTTGGCGCGCTGTTGGTCGGGTACTTCGACGGCGACGATTTCATCTTTGCCGGAAAGGTTGGCACTGGGTTCGACACGAACCTGCTTCTAGATCTCCGCGGGAGACTGGATGCGCTCGAGATCGCGAAGCCGCCGTTCACAAAAGCCGTCGGGTTGCCGCGCGTCCGGGCCCACTGGGTGCGCCCCGAGGTCGTCGTCCAGGTTGCGTTCATCGAATGGACAGTACACCGCAAGCTTCGTCATAGCCGGTTGCTGGGCATCCGCACCGACAAGTCTGCGCGCGAGGTCGTAAGGGAGGCGCCGTGATAACGCATCCAGAGAAGGTGCTGTTTCCAGACGACGGGATCACCAAGGACGAGCTCGCCTCCTATTACGAAGCCATCGCGCCGGTCATGCTGCCGCACATCCGCAATCGCCCGGTCACGATGGAGCGGTACCCGGCCGGCATCGGCGAGAAGGGTTTCATGCAGAAGGACGTTTCGAAGGGTTTTCCGGAATGGCTTGAGCGCGTCGAGGTTCCAAAGAAGGGCGGCACTGTGCGTCATCCACTCGTTCGGGATATGCGATCGCTGCTCTGGCTTGCCAACCAGAACTGCATCACACCGCACGTGTGGACGTCCCGCGCGCCGAACCTGTACCAGCCCGACATCTGCGTCTTCGACCTCGACCCGTCCGAAGACGAACCGAGTGTGCTTCGCACCGCAGCCCTGCAGTTTCGGGATATTCTTGCCGAGGTGGGTCTGCAAAGCTGGGTAAAGACATCGGGCTCGAAGGGCTTCCATATCGCCGTGCCGCTCGATGGCAAGGCCGGCTTCGGTGAGGTTGCGAGATTTGCAAACGCGGTCGCCAGGATCCTCGTCAAGCGCGATCCGCGGAACCTCACGCTGGAGTTCAGCAAGGCCGACCGCGGCACGCGCATTCTTGTCGACACGGGACGCAACGGTTACAGTGCAACGTTCGCCGCGACCTACGCGGTGCGCGCGAGGCCTGGCGCGCCGGTGTCCGCGCCCTGCAAGTGGGAGGAAGTGGAAAGCGGCGCGGTCGGCCCTCGAACGTTCACGCTGCGGACGATGGCCCGGCGCATCGCCGATGTAGGCGATCTCTGGTCGGACATGCGCAGGCGCAGACGGTCGCTACGACGCCCGATGGAACAGTTGCGACGAATCTACGCAACACAGTGAAACAAGATACGGTGATATTGCTCAGTGTTCGGATACTCACGAACCTTCCCCGCTTCTCATCCAACCGCCAGACGACCGGCGCCTTCCGTCAACTCTTCAGCATGCGAGCGCGCCCACCGGTCGGCTTCCAAAACGGCTTCGATGCTGGAGCAAGGTACCGTTTTGTGCGCTTCCATCGTCGCTTGGATCACGCGAGGGATGTCCATGAACTTTGTTCGACGATTGAGAAATGACGCGACCGCGATCTCGTTAGCGGCGCTTAATGCCGCCGGCATCGTTCCACCTTCTCGCATCGCTTCGTAGGCAAGCCGCAAACATGGGAACCGTTCCAGGTCCGGCTCGAAGAACTCGAGGCGCGCGAGCTTATCAAAGCCGAGCGGCGGAAGCTCGGTCGGCAGTCTGTCCGGATAGGTCAACGCATACTGGATCATCAGCCGCATGTCGGTCACGCCCAACTGGGCGATGATCGAGCCGTCCACCATCTCGATCATCGAGTGAACGATCGACTGCGGATGCACCGCTACCGAGATTCGGTCAGCCGCGAAGCCAAACAGCCAGCCTGCTTCGATGACTTCGAGGCCCTTGTTCATCAGGGTTGCCGAGTCGATCGTGATCTTCGAACCCATTTGCCAGGTCGGATGAGCGAGCGCTTCCTCGACGGTCGCTTCGCGCATTCGCTCGACGGGCGTCTGACGAAACGGCCCGCCGGATGCGGTCAGTATTAGCCGCTTGACCTCACGCACCTGCTCGCCTCGCATGCATTGGTGCAGCGCGTTGTGTTCGCTGTCGACCGGGAGCAGCTCGGCGCCGGACTCGATAGCCGCCCGGGTCATCAGCTCGCCGGCCATAACCAGCGTCTCTTTGTTAGCCAGACAGACGCGTCGGCCCATCGTCAGAGCCTTATAGGTCGGCAGGAATCCAACCGCACCAACCGTCGCAGACACCACCGTATCGACTCCGTCCATGCAAGCGACTGCGATGAGCCCTTCGCCCCCGAAAGCAATCTCCGGAAGCCTGTCTACCCCCAACGCTCGCAGATTCTCTTTCAGCGATGGGATGTCCCGCTTCTCGGCTACCGACACGAGACGCGGCCGGTAGCTCGTGACTTGTCGCGCGAGTCCTTCGACGTCGCGGCCCGCAGCAAGACCAGCAACGACGAACTTGTCCGGGAGTGAATCAACTACGGAAAGTGTGCTCAGTCCAATCGAGCCGGTTGATCCAAGTATGCTGACGCTCTTCATAGGGTCCGGGAGTAGAATAGACTTCAGTCTGTGCAGGAAGTTCGTAGTTCGGCCTTCAGGCGGAAGTTCGTGACCGGCCGCTGTAATAATTGCGACATTACAAACCTCCGCCTGAAGGCCGAACTACAAACTCTCACAGACTGAAGTCTATGCTACGGGCCGCATTCTAGCACGTGCGCGTCAAGCTAATCAAAGAACTGTCATTCTGGGCACGCTCCGCTGAGGGAGGATGCTATAATGCGAGATTGCTGCTGCTAGATCAAACCTGATGCGGATTCTCATTGTAAAGCTCAGCTCAATTGGCGACGTTGTACATACTCTGCCCGCGGCCGCGCTGCTGCGGCGAGCACTGCCCGACGCCCGCATTACGTGGATAGTCGACCGCCGCGCCGGCGCGATAATCAAGGACTCACCGGTGATTGATGAGTTGATCGAGCTTGACACGCGGGCGTGGCGGAAAGCTTTTCTGACCGCTTCAACAACGGGCGACGTTCGGGCTCAACTCAATCAACTGCGCGGAACGCAAAACCTCAACGGTACTGGGAGCGCTGACATCGCGATAGACTTTCAGGGATTGATCAAGTCCGGTCTCGTCGCGTTAGCGTCGCGGGCGACCAGGCGAATAGGATTTTCGACCGGTGACCTGAGGGAGAAAGCCAGTAAGCTGCTGCTGACCGAGCAAGTGGAAACGTCAGAGTTCAATCACGTCATCGAAAAGAATCTGACGCTCGCGCGAGCCGCGATCGCCGGTTCAGGCACGATACCAACCGCCGCGGCCTGGGAACTTGAATATCCCGGCCTGGCTCTTTCCGCCAGCGACCGATATCAGTCTGCGCAGCGCCGGGCAGGTACGGATGCCTGCGCTTCCAGGGGTTACGAGTTCCCCATAACCATCTCGGCTGACGATGAACGATTCGTCGAAGCAGCAATCGAGAACAAGCGCGGGCCGTTTGCGATAATCAATCCCGGTGCCGGTTGGCCGACCAAGCTCTGGCCTTCAGAGCGGTACGCGCAGCTTGCAGATTGGTTATGGAGCGAGTGCGGGCTTTCGTCGTTCGTCACCTTTGGGCCGGGCGAAGAAGACCTTGCACGAGCCGTTGTTTCGAACTCACGGTCAAGCGCAGCGCGCCCGCTTGCTTCGACGCTGAAACAGTTTGTAGCGCTTGCGCGACGAGCCGCGTTGTTCGTTGGCGGCGACACGGGTCCGCTTCATCTGGCGGCTGCGGGCGGCACCCCAATCGTTGGGTTATATGGACCGACTTCTCCCGAGCGCAACGGTCCCTTTGATCCACGAGATATCACTGTTGGTCGAGACCTGTGGTGCCGTGCGGATTGTCACCGGCGCAGTTGCTGGCACTGGGAGTGTATGGATATTCCCATGAACGATGTTCAGCGCGCGGTGTTCGAGCGGCTGGCCAACACGAAGGAAGAGAGAGCGGATTGAGTTTCAAACAACTAGCTCAACGCATCAGAGTGCCGGCCGGCTTCGTGCTGGCGCCTCTGTTGTTCATTACGGCGCGGCCAACGCTGGCGTCTCTTGCCGCGGGCGCGTTTGTTGCGATCATCGGTCTTGCGATTCGCGCATGGGCCTCGGGCCATTTAAAGAAGAATCAAGAGCTGACAACGTCTGGACCTTATGCGCACACTCGGAATCCGCTTTACCTGGGCACGTTTCTTTTGGGAACGGGCGTAGCGGTCGGGGGAGGAGCGCCGTGGTTCGTCGCGGTGTTTGCGGCGCTCTACCTGCTGATCTATGTGCCGGTGATGTTTGCGGAAGCGGAGACGATGCGTGGATTATTCTCGGAAGAGTATGAAACCTACGGGAGGCAGGTGCCGCTCTTCTTCCCGCGCTTCACGCCATACCGACCGGCTTCAATGACTTCAGATGGTGCGATATCTTACCGTTCTCAGGCCGGTAATCAGCGTGAGTTTGATGTCTCGCAGTACCTTCGGCATCGGGAGTATCGCGCCGCGTTGGGTTTCGTTGTAGTTTATGCGCTGCTCGCTGCGAAGCTTGCGCTCGCGATCGGTTAGCCAACTCTGGCACGCCCCTCTATATCATTCGTATAATGAAAAGTATGTTACGGAAAGCGCCGGGGGTGGCAGCCATATTCCTGTTGGGGTTAGGACTCGCTACCGCGCAAGTCTCGACTGAGAAGGTCGCCTTCACTCCGCAGAAAATAGCTGAGCCGCTTCCGTTCAAGATTGGCGAAACGCTGGTCTACGACGTGAGTTTCTCGCGGCTTGTTTTTTCCGGGGCAATCGGCGAGTTGAAGCTGACGGTCTCAAAACCAGTTGCTACAACCAAACCTGAGATGCTCGAGCTGAGAGCCGAAGCCGTCTCAAAGGGATTCTTCCCCGCGCTGTTTGGGCTCAAAGTCAAAGACCGTTACATCTCGCTGATCAACCAGAGCGACTTCGGGATGAGCGCGTCTACGAAGCTACTCGAGGAAGGCAAGGTCCGTCGCGAACAGAAGTCCGTCGTCAATCGCGAGGCCGGGCTAGTCACCTACACCGACCGCGACCTGGCAAACATGAAGAGTAACCCGAAAGTAAAAGAGAAACCCTCGCCATCGTGGATTCAAGACCTGCTTTCAACCATCTATTTCGTGCGAACCCAACCGCTGAAAGAAGGCGACGTGATTCCAGTGCCAATAAGCGACGGCGGAGAGATCTACAACATTGAAGTCATCGCGGGCAAGCGCGAGGAAATCAAGATCCGCACGGGAACGTTCAAAGCGATTCAATTGAACGCGAAGGTGTTCGACGGGCGTTACGTCCGGCGCAGCGGCGAGATGTTGGTGTGGGTGACTGACGACCCGGCGCGAATCCCGGTTCGCGCGAGAATCAAGACTTCAGGTGCGACAGTCACGGTGGACTTGAAGCGCCTTCCGGTGCCCTAGCAGGCTGCCGAAAACCGATCTATCAGGATAATAGTCGTTACCTCGGCACGGTAGACTCCCACGCAAGCTCGGCTTTGCACGTTGCGGCGTTGTAGCCGTAGGCGAAGCCGTCCGGATCCACTGGCAACGAGTCATCATTGACTGTCAGATTCATCGAACGAAGCTTCGACGCGAGCACGCGGAGATCGGATGGGCACGCACCGGTCTGTTCCTTGTAGCGCGCGAGCAACTCGTTAATCGCGTCCATCTCGTCAAGCCCGCGTAGCTGCTTCAACCGTTCAACTGCCTGCCCGCGAACGTTCTGATCGTCGCTCGTCAGATAGGCCGAGTACACCAAGCGCGCCGCCTCGCGGCTTCCGCCTTTGATCTTCATCAGACCCGCAAGGTCGCGCATCCACCACCGCGCGCCGGGCACGGCGCCCCCTTTTTCATACCACTCGGCCGACTTGGCGTAGTTGTCAGCCCTCTCTTCGCCCGAAGAAGCATTGCCGGCCTGCCAATAGATGTATCCAAGATCCTGGTACAGCCGCCACTCATTCGGGTTCTCGCTGATGCCCTTCTCAACCAGAGCTATAGCGGCAGGCAGATCGCGTTCGGGAAGAAAGATCGCACCGAAGCGGTAAGCCGGAACGTGCCGCGGGTCAAGCGTGACTACGATGTTGAGCATCGGCGCAAGCAAGTCCATGCGAATGTCTTTTGTAGCACCCGCGGAAAGCGGCTTGCCGCTGTCGATCAGCTTACGCCCAAAGTACTGGACGGTACGAATCCAGTAGATGTCCGCTGCTAACGCGTCCAGTCCCAGGCTCATCTTCTTTATCGCCTTGCCTGAAGACATGTAGAGCGTCTCTTCGCTGACAGTCGCGCGAGATGAAGTCTTATCGATCCATCGCTGCATAGGGTACAACAAGCCCAGACCAGCGACGAGAACCAAAGCCGGAAGAACGCGTCCGAGAGCGCTCACTTGAAATTCCTCTTCTGGAAGATCAGCACCGCCGCGGAAAGAAGGATGCCGATGTACACAAGCGCGTACACGCTCGCGGAGACTGCCATGGCGGGCGGCACAATGCGCCCGTGCGAAGCCTCGGTTATAAATCCGAAGTTGGAGAGGTTCGGGAGCAGATAATACAAAGTCGTTAGCACGGCGCGCGTCGTTGTCGAACCTGATAACGAGGCCATCACCAGCAAGTCTTTGCTGAACTGTCCGATCACATAAACCGCGAATGAAAACAGCGCGGCGAGCATCGGCGTGGTAAAGCTGGAGAACATCAGAGCGACCGCCACTACCAACGCAAGTTCCAGATATACGAGGAAGGACGCGGCGAGCACCGCCGTTTGAAGCGGCACGAACTTCCGGTTGACATACAACAGCGCAAGTTCGGTCGCCAGCACCATCACCGCCGTGTTGACCAGCAAAGTCAGACACAGTCCGGCGTACTTGCCTACGATGAACTCGTGGCGATGCACCGGCTTCGACAACAGACTGTAAATCGTGCGCTTGTCGATTTCTTTGTAAACGAGCCCGACGCCGATGAAGATCGCGATCAACGCCCCGAACACCAGCATCGCGCTCAAGCCAAGCGCTCCGGTGAACTGGCTTTCCATGTCGAGCGACAGATCGCTTACGAACACCGACGCCGTGACGAGTATCAGCACAAAGAGGATGAGATTGTAGAGGACGCGGTCGCGGATGGACTCGCGAAACGTATTGAGCGCGATGGCGCGAACTCTGCGCGCGCTGCTCGATTTGAAGCTCGCCGGCGCAGCCACCGCTTCCATGACCTTGATTTGACCTATAGCCATCGCTGGATTCCGAAGTTTAACAACTCGACCGGGGTGCGCGTCAGGTTTTCGCGCATACCCACGTGAGAGCGCATGTGAGAAATCCGGAAATACCACCCACGGAAGTGGGTGGATTGTTCAGGTACAGCCTACACAAGGGGCGCACCTGGGATTCCAGTTTTTCCTCTTCTTCCTCCCCTCGTGGCGCGAGGGAGGAAGTGAACAAAACAAAAGGGGCGGGCACCTCCCTTCGTAGGCTGGACTTGAACTATCCACCCACTGCCGTGGGTGGTATTTCCGAAGTTTTTCACAAGTCTCTCACGAGGTCTATGCGCGAAAATCTGACGCGCACCCGTTCGCCCGGGCCGCCGGAATTCACGGGCGGCGGCCATCGCCTCGCAATCGAACCAGGCCCTCAGCCACTCTGTCGGCAAGTTCCTGAGACTTTGCCAGCTTAACCGCCTCTCGAAAAATGCGTTCCGCATCACTAGCCCGGCCCATTCGTTCATAGGCTAAGCCAAGTTCGTAGAGGGCCAAAGCGTCATCGGGCGTCGCTTGAACCACGCGTTCGAGCTCTCGCGTTGCGTCACTGTAGCGGCCTTGCCGCGCATAGCACAATCCAAGATTGAACCGCGACGCCGAAGCCTCGGGCTTCAACCGAAGCGCCGATGCGAAGTTCGCTTCAGCCAAAACATAGTCCTTGTTCTTGAAATACACGGTGCCGAGATTATTGTACGACTCGAACATCTCGGGGTTGATGTCGATCGCGCGCTTAAAGCTCGTCACTGCGCTCGAGATTTCACCTTTCCCATCATAGCTCCGGCCCAGAGCATCGAGTACGTTCGGTTCGTCTGGCTGCAGTGTAGTCGCTCGCTCCAACGAAACGCGAGCTTCGTCGAAACGTTTCGCGTCCAGCAGCGCAAGTCCCGCGTTGTAGTGAGCTGCCCAGTATGTTGGCCTGACTCGCGCGACGTTGGACCAAAGCGAATTCGAATCGGTCCACGGCCGGTTCTCTCGCGCAGCCAGAACCGTGAACGCGAGCGCAATTACCACCAACGCCGCCGCCGCAAATGCAGGGCGCCTGAGTCCGGCGATCTCTACCTTATCCACCTTCGATTCAATTGCGCCGGCTTTGGAGATGCCCAGGGCGAGGAGATAGCCCAAGCCTGCGACCGAGAGATAAAGGTAATGATCGAAGACCAGATACTCTTCCCGCGAAACTTGCCCGAGGTTGAGAACCGGCAGCAGCGGAACGAATACCAGCAAGAGTCCTCCCCACACTTCCCTGCCGACTCTCTTGCGATAGAAGAGCAGCACTGCCAGGGCCAGGCTGACTGCAGCGGCCGGCAACAAGAACCTCGGGGACGTCACGCTGGTCACGAAGTGGGTGTTGTAAGTAACGCTAAGACCTATCGGCCAGAGAAGGTGCCCAACGTAACTGCAAATCACGAACGGCAACGTAAGCAGCGTGTACGAAAGCGGTCTATCAGGCGCTTGTGGGTTCTTCCACATCAACTCGCCGAGCACCAGATATCGCGGCACGAGATAGATCAGGGCGACGGCAGCATAAGGCAGCGCTCGCTTCGCCGCTGTAATCCACCGTGCAGTCTTTTGGCGAGACGTTTCGATGAGCTCGTAGCCGAAGACCAGCACCACCAGACTCAACGCGGTTTCCTTCGCAAACGCCGCCAGCACGAACATCGCCAGCGACAGCACAAACGCCCGGCGACTTGGGTGCCCGCGCTCATCGGCCGCTCGAGCTCTCTGATAAAAACCAAACGACGCAAGGAAGAAGACTCCGAACAGCGGGTCAGTCAGACCGCTTATCCAGCTCACGGATTCGGCGTGAACCGGATGTACTGCAAAGAGGATCGAGGCGAACAGAGCTACAAGATTCCTGCCTGACATTAGAAGGATAACGTAGAACACACCGGCGGCGCACAAGATGTGAAGCAGCAGGCCTACCAAATGCCAACCCTGCGGCCATAGTCCAAACAAGTGATACTCGACCGTGAGCATTACGGTGAAGAGCGGCCTATAGTAGGGGAGCGGCGGCGGCACGTTCAGCGCTTCGGGCCGCTCGCGGAACGCCCAGACGTGAGTTGTAAAAGCCTTCCCGAGGTTGTCCCAGGAGCGAATGTTTTGATTCTCGACAATCTGGTCGGTATCGTCGAAAACAAATTCCCCGGCGAGCGAATTGGCATAAGCCAGGAATGAAAACAGGCAGATCAGGAGTACCGTCCGCGCAGTGCTGAGGTGCTGCAATGATGACAGTAATGCGGGCTGGTCCGCAGGCAAGCGGGTTGACTGCTCCGATTCCGATTTCGCTCTACCGGTCTTTTTCCGTTTCGCCGTAGCCACCGCGCCTTTGCTGTCCTCAAAAGTTTAGCGTCCCACCGAAAAGCAGGAAAGATTAGTTTGAATGATGAGGGCTGAGATCCGGACTGCAAGAGCGAGCGATCTACTGAATCGGTGTGCCGTCCTTGGGCACGCGGTCTTGCGGCGTAGCCGTCGGTGGCGTGATGCCATCGGCTTCGAATACGACCATCGTCTCATTCGAATAATAAGAACGATTGCCGGTGCCAAAGTTACCGACCGCGCTTGGATGCGCGGTAGTATCGAACATCGCCGGCATCCCGTCGGCGTTTACCGGCGTCGTGGCAAAGACGTAGCCGCCCTTGTTCCCTGTCGCCATATTCGAGTCAACATAGTTCAGGGAACCGAGAGTTGCGAGATCCGCAAACTTGCCGTGGCCCTTGGTGATAGAGTAAAGGACCTGTTGTTTTCCGATGGTTTGCACTTCTGTAAGCGCGGCCGTCTCGTGCGCCGCCTGCTGTGACTTAATCAGATTCGGGATGGCTATTGCTGCGATTATTCCGATGATCGCGACAACGATCAGCAACTCGATCAGCGAAAACCCCATCTGCTTGTTTCTATTCATGGCTTTCCCCCCAACTTCTGAGTATTGCCATCCCGGGAGGGAATGGCTTGTGTTCTGCGAAATCGAACGCGGCGGATGCCGCGAGGTTCATTTTATATTTTTGAAACTGACGGTGGGACTATAGCATAAACGGGTGAGCCCTGAAAGGACTCACCCGTTTTTGTACTTATCGAACGATGTAGCCGATGAACTATTCGATCGGCGTATGTGAGGAGGCGTCTGCCGCGGTACGTGGGAATGCGAAATTAGCTATCGCGGCCGTATCCTGGTAAATCACGAACGACTCATTCGAGTAGAAATAACGGTTGCCCGTACCGAAGGCGCCCGTGGTTTGTGGCGCCGCGTTCGTGTTGAAATACGAGGGAATTCCCGTAGATGTGGCGTCAACCCCAACGCTTGTGAAGTTGAAGCCGCTCTTGAGACCGCCGCCCAGAGTGTTGTCCACTCCGCCGTCAGTCCCGAGATCCGCGAGCGTGTCACAGAAGTTCTTGCCTTTGCCACGCGTCGATTGATAGGTTGCCTGCGCCGTTCCGATCGTGCGAACAGATCCGATGGCCGAAGCCTCGTTGGCCGCTTGACGGGACTTGAGCAGGTTGGGTATTGCGATAGCCGCGATGATACCGATGATCGCCACGACGATCAGCAACTCGATCAGTGAAAATCCTTTCTCATTCTTCATTAGCTCTATGCTCCTTTGAAATTTTGCCGTAGGTCAGTTTTCCTAGCGGCCAATCTACGACAGATTGCAGGTTTATCTAGATCAAAGCTCGTGCCAGCCGGCTCAAACCACGCCGCGCAAAGCGAAGTGCTTGTCAGGAAAGGGTAATACCAATTGAGAGACAATTTGCAGAGTGATTCCCGCCGGGTTCTTAACAAAAAAGGATAGTTCATGCTTGCCACTTTTTGTCAGAGGAGAGGGTTTAGCGAGGTATCGGCTCGCTGGTTACATCCGCTGCCGCGCCCTCGTTGAAGCGAATTACAGCAGTATCGTCGACGAAAAAATGAATTGCCGATGGGACATCAAGCAGAGGGTCGGCGTTAGAGTCGAAATGCTTGCCGCCGACGGGTAGCGTGACCGCAAACAAGTACCCACTCTTGGCGCCGCTCTGGATGGCCGCGTCAAGCGTGCCTTCTGGAGCGAGATCAGCTAATGTCGCATAAACCCTAAACCTTCTCTCATACAGGTTCTCCGCGGTGGATATCGTTCTGAGCGACTGAATCGCCGAACCCGCCTGAGCATTAGTGCGCGCCTTCTGGAGCGCCGGCACCGCTATCGATGCGATTATCCCGATGATGGCTACGACGATTAACAGCTCAATTATAGAAAAGCCCTGTTCTCTTCGCATCGTGGACTCCCTCGAAGTCTCCTCCATTCCGTTTGCAACAACTCTGGCTGAAGACTTCTAGCAATGGAGCAAATAGTCAGCAATGCCTGTGCCATTGAGAGTCCTGCGAAACGCGCCGCATATCTCGCGCCGCGTATCTATGATTAATCGCTTCACGCAGCCTACGGATACTCACCCAGCCCGTAAAACTGATTAACCGAAACAACCAGATCTCGAATTAGCCTTTGATTCTCAGCCTGAATCGCGGAAGTCAACCGGTTACGCGCGCCTTTAGGGTCATCAGCGAGATTGAAAAAATAGTCCTTCCGATTCACTGCGTCGGCGATAAACAACGACTGCGCGTCTCCGCCGAGCACTCCGTACACCGGTCCGTAACTCGAGACAACCAGATAATGCTGCTGCAAATAGTCGGTCTGCTCTTTTTTGGTTGATGTGATAAGCGGTCTGCCGAAGATCGCGTTGTGTTCGATCGGCTTGTGACCGAGCAAATAGTAAAGGGTCGGTGTGATGTCGGCAGTGAACGCAACGGATTTTGGGTCCCACACCATTCCCTTAAGCATGTTCGGGGGCAAATGAATTATCAGCGGAACTCGAAGGATCTCGGGAAATATCCAGTTGGAATGGCCCCACCTTCCTTCATCGCCTAGAGAGTCTCCGTGGTCCGAAGTCAGTATGACGATGCTGTTGTCATAAAGCCCTTTGGACTTCAAATGCTCGACGAACGCTCCGAAGCAATCGTCCATGTATTTGACCTGCGAAGCGTAGGGAGCAAAGAATCCGGGATAGTGCTCCCCAGGCGGGACCGGGTTGCCTTTGTCTTTAAGCACTACGAGGTGTACGTTCTGCGGCTGTGCGTAGACAAACATCGGCCGCGCGGGGTCCCGCCTCTCTTCCATCTTTGCTTGAAGCTCGGTGAGCGTCCGGCAGAAGTCGTATTCAAACCAGAGGTAGTCTTTGTCCAGCTCGGTCACGTCCGTCCAAGGTTTGGTTACGATTCGCACGACCGGATCAATCGTCGCGAAGCTCTCATATCCTTCCGCCTGGATCAGTTTTTGGAGCGAGTTCATCGGATAAAACGGTTCGATGTATTGTTTGTGTAGCTGAAGCGTGCCGGTCCAGATCGACGGTTCGGCAAGAGCCGTCCCGCCGTACCGGGTGAACGCGTTTTGCATTACCAGACTTTCACGGGCGAAGCTCTCGATCTTCGGAGTGAAATTGACCGCCTTGTTGTAAGGTGAAACGTAATCCGATCTCAGGCTGTCGATGACGAAGATGAAGATGTTTGGCTTCTGGACTACCGTGCGCGTGAGGTCGCCCGCCAGTTGGATGTTCACCGGCGCCACTTTCACCGACGGAAGCAGATTGGTGTTTTGCTCGAGGAATCCGTAGAAGGACTGGTCGCGCGGCGGTTCGCCTTCGGCCGGATTGGCTCTCGCCGATGGAAACAGATTCAAGTTGGGGTGCAGAAGGTCGCGCGCCAGTTTGAATGAGAGATCGTAGTTGGCGTAGCGTTCGAGCGTCGCGCCGACGTCGAGCTGTTCGTCTCGGAGCAGAGCAGGCCAGAGCGACGTCGATGACCCCAATATTATGTACCAGCCAACGCTAACGGCAGCGATTAGGAGAAGGCCAACAAACGAATATTGTCTTTTCCTGTCTCGCCGCGGCGCTGCGTAGAAAATGGCGAAAGTCGCTGTCCATATTGTAACGACCCCCAGCTTCTGCATCAGGAAGTCCCAGTCGCGCGTCGCTACGGCCGCCGGAATTGCGTATGCAAGCAATGCGATTAACCCAATCCACACGAGACGCACCGGCCATCGCGATTTGATCCCGTGCCTGACCAGCACCAGCGGCGCGAGCGTTGGCCCAAATCCGTCGGTTATGTTTGCTTCGCTCGCCCGGCGAAGGCGGAGGCTGAGCCCGCACATCAGGGTGATTAAGCAAAACGACACCACGACCGAGAACACGTCCGCCAGACGGTTGTTGAACGTGAGCGCGGAGAGGATAGTTTTCCGCACGAGCAGACTCAGCGTCAAAGCAATCAGAAAACTGCAGATCCAAAACTCGATCTTTGACGCGCTCGCGAACCGGCCGGCGATGATTCGAATCGATCTCAAAACAATGAATGCGAGAGTGAACACAAGCAGATGCGACGCAAGGCTCCAGCTTACGACAACGAGCGCCTCCGACGAACGCAGATGGACACCGCCAGCCGAACTAATTTGCAAATAGAAAACATCGGCATAGAGCATCGAAAGGAAGATCGCCGCGAGGGTCGCGGTAGAGAAGGTCAGATGCCCGCCATCAGCCTGTCCCCACTCTCGCTCGCGCCCGTGTGCGGTGAAGTCAATCGCTGCAATCCACAACAACGGGAAGAGAGAAATCAGGCTCCAGCAAAAGCTCTGGTCATCGTTTGACAGGTTCGACAGCAGCGGATGAAACAGCAGGACGACTCCGGCAACCGCGTGAACGGCGATGAAACCAATACTGAGGCGGCGGGTTCGCGCATTGCGTAGATCGGGCGCAAGCGTCAATGCCACCAACGCCATCACCGCCCAGTACAAGAAGGGATGCACGCTGACGAACACCGGCAGCCACTTCACCAGCGTGCACTTTATGACCCATTGATACGTGAACGGTATGTACGCCAGTAAGCAATACGCGGACGTGACTAGCAGAAACGCGCAAAGGCAGAGTCTCGCAAGTACAAACAAGGCTCGCGGGACGGCCGCTTCCACTGCTTGATCGACCTGTTTCGCGGCTGATCCGGCTTCTTCGCGATTGGTTGTCAGGATTGTTTCGCCGCGGTCCATACCTTACCTTTCGCTCCAACAGCCGCACATGAGAACACGCAGCCCCGGTGGTGAAAATGATTGACGAGAAATCGAGGACAGGTCGCTTATGTTGGTGGTAAGAGCTAATAACGGCAGGGACAGACGCGCGGCTAAACAGGTCCGAATATACCATCGGCCAGGACCCGTCTCAAGTGTATGTTTGTCCTCGTACGTATCCTGGTTCTCGGTCCTTAAATCCGCGGGCGTGCTGGGAGGAGTAGTGGTTCATTCATTCTCGAAGACGCACGAGCGAGCCGACGATCACCGCGGACCGCGCCACGAACTCGTCGTCGAATGCAATCAGTTCCGCCCGCTTGCCCTCTTTGATCGACCCGAGCTCAGCCTCGATGCCTGCTATGCGGGCGGGAACCAGCGACGCCATGTAAACCGCCTCGTGAACTGGCACGCCAAGGTCAACGATGTTCTTGAGAGCTTGACGCATCGTTATGACCGAACCGGCGATTGTGCTTTCACCCGGCTGGCGAGCAAGAGCCGTCCGGCCATGGCGCACCGTGATCCCTTCGCCCCAGACTGAAAAGTCTCCGTCGCCAAGCCCGGCCGGCATGATCGCATCGCTGATCAACGCCATTCGATCTGCGGTTTTCGATTGATAGATCAGACGAAGCATCAATGGGTGCGCGTGATAAAAATCCGCTATGCAGTCCAGGGTCACATCGTCGCGCAAAAGCCCCCACGCGACTGCGCCCGGTTTTCGGTGATGGAGCGGATCCAGTGCATTCGGAAAATGGGTTATGTGACGCGCTCCCGCTTCGAAAGCCAGGTCGAGTACTGCCGGGTCAGCCTGGGAATGACCTATAAACACGCGTACGCCGGTGCGCGTAAGCTCACGCGTGAGGTCGAGCCCGCCTTGTATCTCCGGCGCAAGGGTCATCAAGCGCGGGCTCAGCGATGGCCCGCTGATGAATTGCTCTAACGAGCGGGCGTCACCGTCATACGTTCTGAAGTGCTCGCGGCGCAGAGCGCCACAGCGGTGCTCGCTCACAAACGGCCCTTCGAAATGGATCCCCAGGATGCGCGCGGCAACCTGTGTCTTGTTGTTTCGATGTGCGTCTTCTTGCTGATCTATGTATGAGCCTATCGCAGCGATGGAACCACGGTAGCCTTGTTCGTCGGAGGGCACGAACGTGGGAAAGTAACCGATCACTCCCTCGGCGAGCAGAAACTTCGAAAGCTTCGTCAGCCCGGCGGCGTCCGTCGATTGCACATCGACTCCGGTCGAGCCGTGAATGTGAATGTCGATCAATCCGGGAGCGAGGTATGCGCCGCCGAGGTCAATGGTCTCGCTCGCGCTCAGACCGGCAGGCGTTTGCTCATGGGCGAACACCAGCGCGATCCGCCGGTCGCGAACAAGCACGCCTCCGCGCTGAACGCCGCTTTCAAGTATCACTCTAGCGTTGTGGAGAAGTAACTGGGCCATACTATTTTCTATTTTCTATTTTCTATTTTTCATTTGATATTTCACATTGACTGATTCTCTTCAATAGCAAATGAAAAATAGAAAATAAAAAATAGAAAATAGAAAATAGGGCCGCCTGCGCGCTCCCAGGTGCTCCTTCCCGACCTATGATTCTTACACCAGTCTTGCAATCACTTCAGGCTGTCCAGGGCGCGACGTACCGAGCCCTCGTGAGACTCAAGCAACCGCTCTGCATCCGCGGGTGACAGCTTCGACCTTGCCATCAACAGGGCGATTCGGAGGTCTCCACCTGCCGCCTCAAAAACTCGCGCCGCTTCTTCCGCGCTGATGCCAGCTTCGTCGGCGAGGATCGCGCCCGCGCGGCGCCGGAGCTTCTCATTCGTCGCCTTCAAGTTCGACATCAGATTGCTATAAACCAGTCCCAGCCTGATCATCGTCGCCGTCGATAGCATGTTTAGAATCATTTTCTGTGCGGTTCCTGCTTTCATTCGCGACGAGCCGGCAATAACTTCCGGCCCAACCAGCGGCGCGATGGAGACACCCGCCGTGGCGGCCATTCGTGAATCGGGATTGCAAGTAACGGCAATCGAAGCCGCCCCTATCTTGTTCGCGTATTCGACGGCGCCAAGCGTGTAGGGGGTGTTGCCGCTCGCGGATACTCCGACCACTACGTCCCGGGCCGAAGCGTTCTGAGACTGAAGATCACGAGCCGCCTGTTGAGCATCGTCCTCTGCCGTCTCAACAGCTCGACGCAGCGCGTCGTAGCCGCCGGCGATTACGCCAAGCACGAGGTCTGCTGATACACCAAACGTCGGTGGGCACTCCGAGGCATCCAGTACACCGAGCCGCCCGCTCGTGCCGGTGCCGACATAGATCAGCCGCCCTCCTGATCCAAGCCGCGCGACGATCAGATCAACTGCCCCGGCTATGCGATCAAGCACGCGCGAGACAGCCTCAGCCACGGTCGTGTCTTCCTGGTTGATGAGCCTGATGATCTCGATCGTCGACCGACGGTCTATGTCCTTAGTCTTCGGATTGGTGTCTTCGGTGACGGACTTCATCTTTCGGCTTTGAGCTCGGTCGGATAATCACGTAGCGGTCGGGGTGAGATGAACTTGAGCCAGGTCCTATATGACCGATAGGACCTATTCACAGCAGCGAGTTGATGTCGTTCTCAAACACCGAGTGAGGTTGCACGCCGATGTAGGTCCTAACGATCTGGCCGCTGCGATCCAGCACGTACGTCGTCGGAATCCCCTGGCTCACATCGTAGCCTCTGAGCGCCCTTGGATTGTTGACCATCCATATCGTGTAGTTTATGCCGTTGCTCTGCATGAACGGGGCCACCGCAGGGGCGCCGCCCGGGTTTCCGCGCGGAGATATAGGGTCGATCGAGACGCCGACGATTTCCAGACCTTGATCGCGATACTTGTTCTGAAGCGCTATGAAGCTCGGTATCTCCATTCGGCACGGCCCGCACCACGTGGCCCAGAAGTCGAGTATCACTACCTTGCCGCGAAATGCTTCGAGGCTTTGCCGAACGTCGTCGGTTACTCCGGGGGTCGGCGAGATCGCGATAGGTTTTCCGCCGCTGCCGCCGCCTGCCATCATCGCGCAGCCGACAACCACTACTGCAACGATCAGCACCAGACCGATGACCACTGGTGTTCTCTTACCCCGCTTCGCGTTGTTCCTCGTTCGTGACATATTCCCTCGCTCGAGCTTCCTGTTGAATTGGCTTGCGGTAGCTTAACACGAAACGCCGAGCTGTCGCAGGCCTTCACATGCGTTTGCGCTCGCGTACGCGGGCGCTGCTCGCGAAGCCCCGCAGCTTCATTTCTTTGACCCTCAGGGGCCGCGAGCCTGAGCGGCGGCGCTCAAGGATTATCCGGCAGACGCTCAGCGCAAGCAAGCGATGCACGAATCGCGCTTCCCACTTCATCACCGGATTGATCACCGCTCTCGCGGTCGTCTGTGTGCGGCGACGCATGTTGAAGTGAAACACAACCAGCCTGGAGCAATAGAACTGCTTATGGACAACAAAAGACCCCTCGGCTCGGAAGCGGCTGTCCCACGCACGCATCAAGCAGAAGTTGTCGCCTTCGGCCATCTCGATCCGCATCTCTTCCTTGTTTGGATTCGCTCGCGACCGCTCGACCAGAAATGATTCGCCTCCGTCGTCCGATATGATGGAAATGCGTTTGTCCAACGCTCCGACTTTGATATCCCACCTCGCGCCGTCGGCTTCGTAGACCGCGCGCCGCAACCCTCGCCATCGGAGCCGCGCGATCGCGCGGCCATTTACAGTGAACACATGCTGCACGCGGCTGTGTCCGACGCGTTCGACTATGACCTCGCCGGCCCCCATGAAGTCGCGTTCAAAGGTTTCCCCGGCGGCTGCTATTAAGCTGGCTAAACCTTGCATGACCTATGTGATCAATAGGACCTATATGACCCTATAGGACCTATGCCCCAATGTATTTAGAATATAGTCCTCTTGCGACGGCGGGATCCGCCGTTCCTCGAATGATGCTGCGTGCGTCTCGGAACACCGTGATATCGTAGCTGTCCACCCGAAACCGCAGCAAGAAATCGTTGAAAGCAACTTCACCGGCTGACTTCAAACGCTCCGCAAGGACTGCGAAATCTATGATGCCGCGTCCGGACCGCGCGATCTGAACAGCGTTGCGTCCGCACAGCGTTGTCGTCACCTGGCGTCCGACGCCGCGCAAGAACTCGAACTCGCCGAGCCTGCACGCAGGGCACTCGTCACGCGAGTAGAACTTCGTGAGGTCGAGTCTGTTGAACTGAAAATCCCACAGGTCGATGGAAATCAACGAGCGATGAAGCTTGTCTATCTGCCCGGTTAGCAGCTTCAGCGCTTCAGCCGCTTGAATCGAGGCGATTGTTGTCACGATGGGCATTATCACGCCGGCAGTGTCGCACGTTGGACCAGAACCGGGCTCGGGCATCCCTTCAAGCACGCAGCGAAGACAAGGCGAACCGCCGGCCCCGATCGTCATCGTCAATCCGTAAGAACCGACCGCCGCGCCATACACCCAGGGCGTTTTTGATTTGACGCACGCGTCGTTGATTAGAAAACGAGTCTCGAAGTTGTCGGTGCCGTCGAGCACGACGCTGGCTCCGGCGATGAGCTCTTCGATGTTTTCGAAGTTCACATCGGTGACTATTGGCTCGACTCGAATAGCCGAGTTGACGCGAGCTATGCGCGAGGCGCCCGCGACAGCCTTGGGCAAGCGGCCCAGCGCGTCGCTTTCTTCGAACATGATCTGGCGCTGAAGGTTTGATTCTTCGACAAAGTCGCGGTCGACCAGGACCAGATTGCCAACGCCTGCTCGCGCGAGCGTTTCGGCCTGGACCGCGCCAAGCGCGCCGCAGCCTATGATGACAACTCGCGATTGGGCGATACGCGCCTGACCTTCTTCGCCGATGCCTTCGAATAGTATTTGTCGAGAGTATCTGTCGCTTGCCATCCGCCCTCTATCGGTCTGACCGTCAATCAAGCGTCGAGCTCACATAGATTCTACACTGCTGGCAGAGAGGGCAGAAGCCAAGATTAATGACTAAAGCTGTCTTGATTTTGGATGGTTAGGCTCAATATTAGCCGCGATCTTCATTCCATCATTGATCTGGGGTGGGACGCTGCACCTTTAACATCGGTTGCTTCTTCGCAAGTGTATTGTCCTAGTTTTTTGTCCCACTCGACCTCACATGTCTTATGTGATCCATCCTCAAAGAGATCGGTTACAAACAGTTGTTCTCCAAGCCGGTGCATGAATGTCCTGGACAAGTCGCGGTTACGGTAAAGCCAATGTGTGGTCGATGCTTGTTCCTCGTTCCTACGTGCATTAAAGATCACCAGACCGTATCGTTCCGGACCGGTGCCTAAAACATCGACTACGATCGCGCCGTAGTCATACCACACGCCATCGTGATTGATGTCTCTGCCACCTTCCACCGGGAATTTGATACAACGGTCGAGTTCCTCGCCATAACGATCAATCGCCAAATTAGGCATTCTAAAATCATCCGGAGCCGCCAGTCGGTACCGCCCATCTGAGAGGAACATACGCATTCCTAGTTTCACCCCGGCTGGGATCCCTTCCATGCGCTCGTAGAAAGGGACATCATTCGCCGCGTCGGGCTTCGCAACTCGGGCCTTTTCTTCAGGGTTACCTGGATTGTAGGATCGCGGCGGTTGTGTTCGCCTTCCCAATGCAACGCACACCAAGCTCATTACCAGAGCGGCACTACCCAAGATCACAGCTCGCCGATATCTGCTCGCTAAAAACTTCATCATCACTTTTAGTTTCCGTTCAGGCAATTGTAAAACGCTGAGTTACTGCCTGTGGCTCTAAGTGTGTGAGAATCCCGATCCGACCAGCACTGAGTGAACGACGATCACTTGCTGAAAATCTGATCGTCCAGCGCCTGATTGTGCAGCACCTGCTCGATGGCCACATTCCAATCGTACAAGCTCGTTCCAAGGGAAGTCTGCACCTGTAGCTGTAGCCTGTACGTTCGCGGGACCATCAGACCATCGGCCGCCAGGAAGTCGTCGAAATCTTCCACGAGCTTGTAGTAGTCTTCCTGAAATCTTGTTGACTGATTTGGGCCAGATCCCAGTCGCGCGGGGACTTTGAACTCGTATTCGGTTCGAACATGCCGAAAAGTCGCCGCCTCAAAGAACAAAGCTATCTTCAAGTCCGCCGATCCCTTCTGCGACCTGTAGCTCACCTCGTGAAGTTGTCGGCCCTCGATTTTCTTCAAGCCCTTATATTCCAATCGCGGCTTCAGTTGGTCGAGCCTGAGCATTGTCCACCCGGTCGAAAGCGTTCCTCCAAGCAATCCGTCTCTCAGAGGCGTGTTCTGCTGCTCGAGATAAAGGCTAAGCCCTGAGCGCCGGCCACCCGGTAGAAAACCCGTAAGAACTCTTGAGCCGTCGAAGCCGAGCTGCTCTCCTGGGTACTGAGGCGCGGGAAACCGCATGCTGTACCGCAGCTTGACGCCCGAAAAAGCAATCGCTGCATCTCCTTTCAGGACCCCTGCCTCACCGACGCGGCTGACGAGCTTCACCGATCCGGTAAGGACTCGGTTCTTCAGAAAGGCGCGAGCCTGCACGCTGCCAATTGATTCGAGGTGTTGAGCAATCAACTCTTCGAGCGTTAGTTTCTTTTCCTGCGCGGACGCCAAACCGGAAGTCAGGATCAGTGCGATCATCACGGCTAAGCTCGAAGCAGATTGCCTGGTTGGGTTCCTCATTCCTTTTACTCCCAAGGGTAAGGCGATCGTAACCGTCCACTCGGATGCGCTGGTTGTAATGCCTTGCGGTGGATTTGTCAACGCGGGGCTGGAGGCGCGCGGTTAGATGACGGTTCTGTCGGCCACACAGACGGAATTAGCATAGACATTAGTCTGTGTCCGAGTCTTCGGCTCTTCGATCTCGTTGCGTGTAACCGAACCATCGGATATATTCTTGTGCGACTCGAGTGGAAGCTTGCTAATTCTTAAAGCTCGCACTCTTCCTTCTTATGAGTACTGACAAAGTGGTGGCAACAAATCGAGAGGCCTACCACAACTTCCACATACTCGAGACTCACGAATGTGGCGTCGCGCTGACCGGCACTGAAGTGAAATCGGCTCGCGAGGGACGCTGCAACCTGAAAGACGGCTACGCGCAGATACGCCAGCAGGAAGCCTGGCTGATGAACGTTCACATCAGCCCGTACAGTCACGGCAATCGAGAGAACCACGAGCCGACGCGCGCGCGAAAGCTGCTGCTGCACCGGTCGGAAATCGACAAACTCGCCGGCAAAGTTCAGGAGAAGGGTCTCACTCTTGTTCCGACTAAAATGTATTTGAAGAATGGACGCATCAAGATCGAGCTTGCCGTCGCCAAGGGAAAGAAGCTTTACGACAAGCGCGAGACCGAAAAAAAACGCGAAGCCGACCGCGAGGCGCGCGCAATGATCAAAGAAAGGAGCAGGTAATTGCGAATTTCGGATTGTTCGTAGTTCGGCTTTTAGGCGGAAGTTTGTTGCCACAAGTCGATGAAGTTACCAACTTCCGCCTAAAGGCCGAACTACGAACAATCCGAAATCCGAAATCCGAAATTCTGCCATGGAAGTAAGAGCTGAGTTCGCGAAGTTCTACGACGTCGAGGCTGACGCCCTGGTCGTGAACATCTACGAAGGGGAGAAAGCCGACGAGGGCGCTCTCAGAGAGCTGGACGAACGCACCGGCGGCATTCTCAGTGAGACGCTCGGCACCGATGAGATGCGCGGCAAGCAGGGCGATATGGTCTACGTTCATCGTCCAGGCAACCTCCGGGCTGGGCGACTGCTGTTGGTTGGAGCGGGAAAACGCGAAGAGTTCTCACTGGACACGATTCGCAAAGTGACCGGCTCGGCCGCCAGGTTCCTTCGCGGAAAGGGCGCCCGATCGATGGCCGCGCTACGGCGCTCCCAGCTCGATATCGGCAACAGCGCACAAGCAGCGGTCGAAGGCGTTCTCCTGGGTTTGTTCGAGCCCGATATGTACAAGACCGAGAACAAGGAAGAACGCAGAATCGACGAGCTGGTTCTCGTCGCCGCGGCGGCCGGCTCGGAGAACGAACTCGCGCAGGGTGTCGAGAGAGGGCGCATCATCGGCGAAGCGGTCAACCTTGCTCGCGAGCTTTCAAACGAGCCAAGCTCGACGCTGACGCCTTCGGAGCTTGCGGAGCGGGCTAAAGAAACGGCAAGCAAGTTCGGGCTCGATATCGACGTGCTCGACGAAGCGCGGATGAAGGAGCTTGGCATGGGTGCCCTGCTTGGAGTCGCCCGCGGGTCAGACGAGCCGGCAAAGCTGATCGTGCTTCGCTACACGGGTGACGAAGCGGAGAGCGACGCGATTGCGATCGTTGGAAAGGGCATAACCTTCGACTCAGGGGGCATCTCGATCAAGCCGGCCGAAGGCATGGAAAAAATGAAGTACGACATGTCCGGCGCGGCGGCTACGCTTGCGGCAATGCGGGCGATCGCGCAACTCAAGCCAAAGGTGAACGTGATCGGCGTGATGCCTACTACGGAGAATATGCCTTCCGGCCGCGCTTATAAGCCGGGCGACGTGTTGCGCGCGATGAGCGGAAAGACGATCGAAGTGATCAACACCGATGCCGAAGGCCGCTTGATTCTGGCAGACGCAATCAGCTATGCGCGCAAACTTGGGGCGACGAAAATAATAGATCTGGCGACGCTGACGGGCGCGGTCTCGGTGGCGCTCGGCACAATCAACGTCGCGATACTCGGGAACAACCAGGCGTTCACTGACGAAGTGCGCGAGGCGGCTCGCGAGGTCGGCGAGCGCTTCTGGGAGCTGCCGATGGACGACGACTATCGCGAGATGATCAAGAGCGACATCGCCGACATCAAAAACTCCGCGGGACGGAACGCCGGCACGATTACCGCGGCCTATTTTCTACGCGAGTTCGCTGAAGACACCCCCTGGGTACACCTGGACATCGCCGGCACTGCGTGGGAAAATGATCGGAAGCCTTACGCCGCGAAGGGTCCGACGGGAGTGGCGATCCGAACACTGATTAACTATGTTTGCAACCACGCGGCGAAGGGATAGAGCGATAGAAGAAGTTCAAGTCAGCTCTTTCCTTCTCTTCGACATGCACTTCACTCGCTCACAGCAGATCGGCGCGCTGGTCCTCCTGGTTTTGCTGTTTGCGCTTGCGCTTTATCGGAAGTGCTAAGCCTGCGGAGTGATCACTCGAAAAAATGAAGCCGTGTCGACGAGCCGGCGTCAGCCTCCGTTAACCAGGTTGAGAATGACCCGGTTGATACCCGATACCACTCGGGCCATTCAGTAAGTCGCTCTCTCCGACTCCGACTAACAAGCGCCAAGACAAAACCGGCCTCCGGGGAAAAACGCTTCAACCTTGAACGTCGACAACGTCCTGGCGCGTGACTATGCCGACGATCCGGCCGTACTCTTCGACAAGCAATGCGGGCGAGCTCTTCAGATACTTGACCGCGGTCTGCACGCTGACGTCCTCATTCACGACCGGCAATGCCCGGTCCATCACGTCCGAGACCGGCGCCTGCATTAGCTCGCGATTGTCGAGCAACTTTCCCATCAGCCTTCCTTCACGGAGGCTGCCCACAGATTTTCCTTCCTCGAGCACCGGCAACTGTGAGAGTCCATATGTCTTCATCATCTGAAGCGCGTCGGCGACCTTGTGATTCGGGCCCACCGACACCAGGTGTGGTGTCGAATCGTCCGACTTGAGCTGGTTGATCAGCCCGACGGTCATCTTCTCGACGCCCAACATGCGCTTCTCTTTCATCCACTCGTCAGAATGGAACTTCGAGAGATACCTCTCGCCGGTATCGGCGACGAGGAAGACGACAACATCATCTTTGCCGAGATCTCGGGCGACCTGAAGCGCGGCCACGGCGTTCGTCCCGGTCGAGCCGCCGCAGAAAATGCCTTCTTCGCGGCCCAGCCGGCGCGCCATCTGGAATGAATCCTTATCGGTGACGTTGATGATTTCGTCGATGTATTTGAAGTGGACGTTCTCAGGGATGATTTCCTGGCCGATGCCCTCGACCAGATAAGGCGTCGCCTGCATGAGCTTGCCGGTTTCCTTGTAGGTCTTAAACACCGAGCCGTAAGGGTCGGCGCCAATCACACGAATCTTCTGGTTCTTCTCCTTCAGGTATCGGCCTGTTCCGCTGATCGTTCCGCCGGTTCCGACGCCCGCAACAAAGTGAGTAATGTGACCCTGAGTCTGTTCCCAAAGCTCCGGTCCGGTCGTCCGATAGTGAGCTTCGGGGTTGGCAGGATTGCCGTACTGAAAGACGAACAGCGAGTTGGGCGTTTCCTGAGCGATGCGCCGCGCGGTGTTGACGTAATGATCGGGCGAGTCCGGCTTCGCCGCGACAGGAACGACTACGACGTCGGAGCCGAGCGCCTTTAAGTAGCGTACCTTTTCAACCGAGCACTTATCGGTCATCACAAAGACTGCCTTGTAGCCTCGCACCGCGCAGACGAGAGCGATGCCGATGCCGGTGTTGCCGCTGGTTGCTTCGACAACGGTGCCGCCCGGTTTGAGGCGGCCATCGCGCTCGGCGGCGTCGATCATCGAGACGCCTATGCGATCTTTAACGGAGCCGCCCGGATTGAGCGACTCGATCTTGGCGAGCACGATGGCGTCGATGCCTTTCGTCAGCTTGTTTAGCTTTACGAGAGGAGTGTTTCCAATGAGGCCCAGTATGTTCTCTGAATAGTCCATAATTCCTCGACATTTAGTGGCGCTATTTAATGGCGCTTCGCGAGATTTTCAGCGGTGAATTCTAACATCGCGTTTGGCAACAAGTCACTGCCGGCCAATTTGCGCGGGTGGGACGAGAAAGTAGTTTACAACACGTTTCGTCCGAGCCATAAACTCTTGTCTCGCCCTGTCTGCCAGAGTAACATTGGCGCGTGATTGAGCGACCGGATCCGAGAACTTCCGCGGGACCCTCTTGGAAATCCAGTTTGTTATCTTCGTGGCACGCGGGCGCTCTGATAATTGTTGCTGTCGGAACGCTGGCTTACATCAACAGTTTCGAGGGGGCGTTTGTCTTCGATGATCTGGACTACGTTGGCGCTCCTGGCGTCCGGCAACTCTTGCCGCCCTGGAATGCGATGTTTGGCGCTAAGAATGTCTCGCGGCCGTTAATAGGATTGTCGTTGGCCGTCAATTACGCCATCAGCGGTTTCAATACGTGGAGCTACCACCTCTTTAACCTGTTGACGCACCTTGCCGCCGCGCTTGCTCTGTGGGGCATAGTCCGTCGCACCTTGATGACCAGTCGACTGCGGGAACGGTTCGGAGACAAATCATTCGTGCTGTCGCTGATTGTGGCCTTAGTGTGGATGGTCCACCCTCTACAGACTCAGGCTGTCACCTATGTAATCCAGCGATGCGAGTCGTTGATGGGCATGTTCTACCTGGTGACTCTTTACTGCGCGATAAGAAGTTTTGACTCTCAGCGGAGAAGACTTTGGTTCGCGGCGGCGGTGGCGGCCTGCGCGGGTGGAATGATGTCGAAGCAGGTGATGATCACCGCTCCTCTGATGGTACTGCTTTACGATGCGATGTTTCTCTTCGAGTCGTTCCGGGAAGCGTTGCGCAAACGGTGGCCGCTCTATGCCGGCCTCGCATCGACCGCGATCCTACTGGTGGCGACTACAATAGTCTCACCTGTCAATGAAACGGCGGGATTTTCCGTCAAGTCGATTACGCCGTTGCGGTATTTCGTGAGCGAATTTCCAGTGATCGTGCATTACTTGCGCCTGTCGCTGTGGCCCGACCCGTTGGTGCTTGATTATGCGTGGCCGACAACGACAACCTTCTTACAAGCGGCTCCCTACGGCGTCATTCTGGCGGTATTGGCTGGAGCGACGCTTTTGGGTTTGATACATCGCCATCCGGCCGGGTTTGCGGGAGCATGGTTTTTCATCACTCTTTCGGTCACGTCCTCATTCATGCCTTATTCCGACCTGGCATTCGAGCAAAGGATGTATGTGCCACTTGCGGGAGTTGTGACGCTCCTTGTGATCGGGGGGTATACGCTGGGCAAGCAGAGCCTAAGGTGGTTGTCGATACTCGATGAACAACGAATGCGAGCCGGTCGCGTTATGGCTTTTGCGACGGTCGCTGTTATTCTTACCTCGTTGGTTCTGGTAACGCTGCGTCGCAATGTCGATTATCAAAGCCAGATAACGATATGGACGGACACCCTCAGGAAACAGCCTGAAAACCATCGCGCACACACTAACCTTGGAAAGAGCCTTGCCGACTTAGGTCGGATCGATGATGCGATGGCCCAGTACGAGGAGGCAATTGCGATCGATCCGTCGGACGCCCCTGCTCAGAGCAACCTCGGGGCGCTGCTCATTAATCTCGGTAGGACAGAAGAAGGCAAAGTGCATCTGCAAGAAGCCATTCGTGCAAAACCGAATTACAGTCTTGCGCATTACAACCTGGGGCAGCAATTTGCCCTTGAAGAGAAGTCCGACGAAGCCATCAGGCAATTGCAAATGGCGATCGCGCTCGACCCTGGAGATGCTGATTCGTACTATTATCTCGGTTATGCGCACGAGAGGTTGGGCAAAATCCGGGAATCGATCGACGACTACAAAATGTCAGTGAGGCTTAGGCCCGACTGGCCGGCTGCGCTGATTAAACTGGCGCGCCTCCTTGCCTCTCAAAATGATCCTCAACTGCGAAACAGCGGCGAGGCGGTGAAGCTGGCAGAGAAGGCTGCGGGTATAACGAAGATGCGGAACCTGCTTGCGTTGGAGACCCTAACTACGGCGTATGCTGAGGATGGTCGAATCAACGAAGCAGCTCGCGCGGCTCAAATGACTGCTGCGTTGGCATCAACGACCGGCGACAAGGAACTTGCTGCAAAGATGCAAGAAAGGGCTAAACTCTACATGGAAGGCCGGACGCAACCGGAACCTTCCCCTTCCCCCGTTCGCGCTGTTAAGTGAGCGAGGCGCAGCCTTGCTCACTGGTCTCTAGCTGGTCAGTTTGCATCCTTCAATCGCTCGGACGGTCCGACCGTTCACCTCGAACAGTAAGCCGGTTACTTCACCCTTCTATGCTTCGGAGCGCAAAATTTGAGATTCAAACATCACAATGTTATCCTCGAATCCTCGTAACGAACGCAAGAGCAGGCCCGACATGGATGCAACAACCAGCAGCAGAACTCTCAGCCGAGCGCACGCGCCGATGGAGGCGTGGGAGCTCGTCGGCGACACTCCGCTGCTTCGGCTTCGGAACATCGCCGCTCCGTCCAGTAGAGTCGAGATCTACGCCAAAGCTGAGTGGTTCAATCCGGGCGGCTCCGTCAAAGACCGTCCTGCGCTCAGCATGATTCTGGATGGCGAGCGCGCAGGAACGCTGACGCCGGGGAAGATCATTCTCGATGCGACGTCGGGCAACACGGGAATCGCTTACGCCTGGATTGGAGCGTCGCGTGGCTACAAGGTGAAACTCGCGCTGCCTCAGAACGCAAGCGAAGAACGCAAGCGAATCCTGAAAAGCTACGGCGCGGAGCTTGTGTTGACGAGTCCGCTTGAAGGCTCCGACGGGGCGATTCGGGAGGCGCGGCGGCTCTATGCGGAGAATCCTGATCTTTACTTTTATTCGGATCAGTACAACAACCCTGCGAACTGGCAAGCTCACTACGAGACGACCGCGATTGAAATTTGGGCGCAGACCTCGGGCCGCATCACACACTTCATCGCCGGACTCGGCACGAGCGGGACTTTCGTAGGCACGACTCGCCGTCTGAAAGAGTTGAACCCCGAGATCAAAGCGATCTCGTTTCAGCCCGACTCGCCTTTTCACGGGCTCGAAGGGCTGAAGCACATGGAGTCGGCTATCGTGCCCGGCATCTACGACGCGTCTATCGTTGATGAGACCTATGAGATAGGCACCGAGCAAGCTCACGAGTACACTCGCAGGCTCGGCAAGCAAGAAGGGTTGCTGGTGGGCGTTTCATCCGGAGCAGCGCTCGCGTGCGCGCTAAAGGTCGCCGAGAAGATCGAGTCGGGCGTAATCGTGACCGTGTTCCCTGATGCTGGCGACAAGTACTTGAGCGAGCGGTTTTGGGATGAGCGTTAGAGATAACGAGAGGCCTTGCGTTACTTTGGCGCTGGAGTAAAATGCCGTTATGGAAGCTGATCTTAAAGACGAAGCGAAGCGGCTTATCGACAACATGCCGAGACTCACGTCCTGGGACGAGCTAATGTACGAGATCTACGTTCGTCAAACGATCGAAGCCGGGCTTGCCGATAGCGATGCTGGCCGAACCGAGCCGGTCGAGGCAGTACGCGCGCGGTTCAACCTACCGAAATGAAGGTTCACTGGACGGACCTCGCTGTCAAACACTTGGCTGACATCCACCAATACATCGCGCGCACCTCGCCGACCTATGCGCTGAGGATGGTCGATCGGCTCACGCGTCGGTCGCAGCAGATCGGAAGCTTTCCGGACTCGGGCCGAGTCGTTCCGGGAAAGAATGATCCGAATCTGCGCGAGGTGTTCGAAGGACCGTATCGTATTGTCTATCGCATTAAGACGGACCAGATTGATGTGGTCGCGGTAATCCATGGGTCACGGAAGTGGCCCACGGGAAAAGGCGCCTAGAGGTTCGCGTGATGGTGCCGATGTTTCCTGCTGCGGGTGATTAGTATCTGAGCGAGCGGTTCTGGGATGATGGCTAACTCAAGGTAGAGCTCACAGGGTTGAATATGCCCCGGTACGACATGAGATTCGGAGTTTCTGAAGCGGCTCGGATTTTCCAGGTCCACAGGGACGTTGTTAAGACCTGGGCGTATCATTTCTCTGACTACTTGGGGCCCGGCGCAAATCCTCCGAAAGGGATGCCTCGTGAATTTTCAGCGGAAGACTTGCGAGTGCTAGCGTACGTTTTCATGTATTGGGAAGACGAACCTGATTTAAAGCATATAAGAATCGGACTCAACACCGAGAGTCATTTTGAGCAGCCATACGACGACCTGATGACCTCTGTGACACCCTTGTTTCAAGATCCACCTGACAAACTGGATGAGAGCTGGCGGCAAGGAACCGTCATTGGCGGAATGGCAGAGATTGGTGATGTCTTTTTCCTTGCAGAATCTTATAAACTTGCTGGAGAAATGCTAGTCGATGCAGCGGTTTCCGCAGACGAGGCGTTCGAACTCATATACCCAGTAATCTACAACTATCGGCATGCTACTGAACTCTATTTGAAAGCAATCGTTGTCCCTAAGGATTTGAATCATGATTTGCTTTCGCTATTGCAGGAATTCAAGAAGCTAGTAAAAGCTCACTTTGCCGCAATTGTCCCCGAATGGTTTGAAAGCATCGTTCTTGTCTTTAATGATTTTGACCCGGACTCGACTACGTTCAGGTATGGAGGCTACTTAGGACAAGAAGTATGGGTTGACCTAACGCACATGAAGACATTGATGGGTTGGCTCGCTGAATCCTTTCAGAAGATCAGGCATCGAGAATCACAATGAGTCGAGACAGCGGACTGTTAATCATTGACGTTCAAGTCGGGATCATCGAAGCCTTCCACGCCTACCGTGGCAATGAGGTGCTGGATCAAATCCACAAGCTGCTCTCGAAAGCCCGCGCGTCGAACATGCCGATTATCTACATTCAGCACGACGGCGAGGCCGGGCATCCTCTTGAGGTCGGCACTGAAGGCTGGCAGATTCACCCAGAGATCAAGCCTCAGGAAGAAGACCTGATCATCCGCAAGCGAGCGTCTGATTCTTTCTTTGAGACGACGCTCCAACACGAGCTTGAAGCGAGAGGGGTCAAGCATCTCATCGTCACCGGGTGCATGACGGAATATTGCGTCGATACTACTTCACGTCGTGCGATCAGCATGGGCTATGACGTGACTCTGGTCAGTGACGCTCACACGACGATCGACAACAAGCTTTTAACTGCGGCGCAGATCATCACGCATCACAACGCGTTGCTGGATGGCTTTGACGCGGGCGCTCACGCGATCACGGTGAAGCACGCGGATGAAGTGACTTTCTAACCGAAGGACTAATGCGAAGTGGCGATCAAAGTTAACTCAGAACACCTGGATCAAATAAGGAAGCACGGTGAGAAGACTTACCCGCAGGAGTGCTGCGGCTTCCTTCTGGGGATACGCGAGGGCGAGACCAACGTTCTCGCCGAAGTCCACGCTGCTGAAAACGAACGACGGGAGTCTCGTGAGACTCGCTACCTGATCACGCCCGAGCAATCCAAGCGCGCCGACGATTATGCACGAAGCCGCGGGCTCGGCGTGATCGGCTACTATCACTCTCACCCCGATCATCCGGCTGCGCCATCGGGCTACGATCTCGATCATTCTTGCTGGCCCGGGGAGTCTTACATCATCGTCGCGGTCGAGCAAGGCAAGTCAGCCGCGTTGAATTCCTTCACAAAGCCCGACTATACAAGCTTCGAGCAGGAAGAGATATTGATCGAAAAATAGCCCCGTGAGCGCATCCTGGGAGCGCAGGCATCCTGCCTGCCTTTCCGTAAATGGCTATTCTCTTTTCAAAGCGTCTCGCGCGGCATCAGGCAGGCAGGGATGCCTGCGCTCCCAGGATGCGCTCGCAGGCTTGCTTTTCCACGCCTCAACTCTAAAATCAAACTTACGGAGAGATTAGGTAAAGAGTCTGGAAGGAGACCCCATGGCTGTGAACATTCTGATCCCGACCGTGCTGCGCAACTACGCCGGTGGCAGCGACTCGGTGGCGGTCGAGGCCAGCACCGTTGGCGACGCCCTCGACGCGCTGACCAGCAAATATCCCGACCTGAAGAAGCACCTTTATAGCGAGAAAGGACAACTGCGGCACTTCGTCAACATCTACGTCAACGATGAAGACATTCGCTATGCGGAGAAGAACGCCACGCCGATCAAAGACGGCGACGCGCTAAGCATAGTGCCGTCGATCGCGGGCGGCGTCGGGGTGATCGAAGAAGTAGCGGCACAACCCGTTGAGCTGGATCACGACGAAATCCTTCGCTACAGCCGCCACTTGATCATGCCCGAAGTCGCGTTGGAGGGGCAGAAGAAGATCAAGGCGGCGAAGGTGCTGTGCATTGGCGCGGGCGGGTTAGGCTCGCCGCTTGCAATGTACCTGGCTGCGGCGGGAGTTGGCCGGCTGGGCATCGTTGATTTCGACGTGGTCGACTTCACGAACCTGCAGCGTCAAATCATTCACTCGACTGCAAACGTCGGCCGCTTGAAGCTGGACTCCGCGAAAGAGCGGATCGCTGAGATCAATCCTTACGTGCAGGTTGACACCTACGAAGTCGCCCTCACATCGGAGAACGCCTTGGAGCTGTTTGCCGATTACGACATCATCGTCGACGGCACCGACAACTTCCCCACTCGGTATTTGGTCAACGACGCGTGCGTGCTCATGGGCAAGCCCAATGTGTACGGCTCGATCTTCAGATTCGAGGGTCAGGCGACCGTCTTCTACGCGAAGGAAGGCCCGTGCTATCGCTGCTTGTATCCCGAACCGCCGCCGCCGGGGCTTGTGCCGAGCTGCGCTGAAGGCGGCGTGCTCGGAGTATTGCCTGGCGTGATCGGCGTGATTCAGGCGATCGAAACCGTGAAGCTCATCCTGGGCAAAGGCGATTCGCTGATCGGGCGACTGCTGCTGTTCGACGCTTTGAAGATGAAGTTCCGCGAGCTGAAGCTGAGGAAGAATCCCGAGTGCCCGATCTGCGGAGCGAATCCTTCTATTCACGAGCTGATCGATTATCAAGAGTTTTGCGGCGTGACTCATCAGCCGCAGGTCGAGGTCGGAGAAGACTTCGAGATCACGCCGTTGGAGCTTAAAGCCAAGATGGATCGCGGGGATGAGTTTGTGCTCGTCGACGTGCGCGAGCCTGAAGAGTACGCGATTTGCCGGATACCCGGCTCGAAGCTTATACCCCGCGCGACTTTGCCGGAGCGCTTGCACGAGCTGTCGAGCGCGGACGACATCGTCGTCCACTGCCGAAGCGGCGTGCGCAGCGGAGGGGCGGTCGAGTTCATGAAGCAGGCAGGTTATCGCAAGGTAAAGAATCTGGTCGGCGGGATATTACGTTGGTCGGATGATGTTGATCCGACCGTGCCGAAATATTGAGGGTTACGGACGGCGGATTGATGAATAGGAAGGATCTGAAAGCACTTGCGCTGACTAGGTTGACGGAAGCAAAGATCCTATTGGCGAACGGCGAGTATTCAGGCGCATACTATCTAGCGGGCTACGTTGTCGAATTCGTGTTGAAGGCTTGCATCGCAAAGCAGACGCGGATCCATGAGTTTCCAGAGAAGCAAAGAGCAATTGATAGTTGGCAGCATGACCCGAATAAACTCATTAACACTGCAGAGCTCCAGACTGAGCGTAACCGGGAAATTAGCGCTGACAAGACGTTTGAAGCCAATTGGAACGTAGTTAAGGATTGGAAAGTGGACAGTCGATATGAGCACACTGATCAATGGAAGGCGGAGGCGCTGATCCAGGCGATTTCCGATAAGCGTCACGGGGTACTAAGATGGTTAAGACGTCACTGGTAGAAGCAGACCTTATCGCAGGATGGCGGCTACTCATAGATCTTCATGTTGTACCAGAGTATCGGACACTTTTCCGCGTTAAAGCGGCGTTCTGGCTGTACTATCCAGAGTCCGAAGAATGGCGCCTCGTGCTAGCGACCCCTTTGGTTGACGAAAAGGGCCCGCTGGACACCTACTCGCGATTGCAAGCAGTGTTGCAGCAGGTCCTTTTCGAGATTCAACCGGCTGATTTGTATCTTCTGAACATTGCGGTAATAAGTCCGAGTGACCCACTTGTAAAGGCGTTTCGAGGAGCGATGCGCGCCTCAGAATGGTCTCCGTATATAAGATTTACTAAAAGCACACTGGGGGGGAAGTACGTCGAGGACGCATATGTTTATCGACTTCCCCCTCCACCGGATTGGAGTCCTGAGCGCATTAGACGCGTAAGGGGTCTCAAAGAACCGGATGGTCAGCGCCCGCAACATAAGACATGAATGCATCGAGCCTCCTACCATTTGACGTTGTGAACGCTTTGATCGCCGCCGTTGGTAAGCAGTTTGTCCTAACCGACCCCGACGAGTTGTTCGTCTACGAAGCCGACGCACTCACAATTCATAAGCACGTCCCTTCTGCCGTACTCATTCCGGGCACCGCTGAAGAAGTCGCCGCTGCGGTAACGATCCTCGCGGATGCTCAGATACCATTCACACCGCGCGGCGCAGGCACCGGACTCTCTGGAGGTGCGATCTCGCTTCAGGGCTCCGTGATCTTTGAGCTGGCGCGGCTCAATAAGATCCTCAAGATCGATTATGAGAATCGCATCGCTGTTGTCGAAACAGGTGTGATAAACGTTCACCTTTCCCAGGCGACCGCGCCGAGCGGATTTCACTACGCGCCCGACCCCTCGAGTCAAATGGCGTGCACGATTGGAGGCAATGTTGCCGAGAACTCCGGCGGGCCCCACTGCTTGAAGTACGGGATGACGACGAATCACGTCCTTGCGGCAGAAGTGGTTTTGCCTTCGGGCGAGATCGTGACGCTGGGCGGAGGCGGCGTCGACGTGCCCGGCTACGATCTGCTGGGAGTATTCGTCGGTTCGGAAGGTACGTTCGGAATCGCGACCAAAGCAACGTTGAAGCTCACGCGTTTGCCTCAAATGGTAAAGACGCTGCTCGCAGAATTCATGACTGTGACCGACGCAAGCCGCAGCGTGTCTGCGATCATCGCGGCGGGAATCCTGCCGGCGGCGCTCGAGATGATCGATCAAGCTACGATTCAGGCGATCGAGAATTCGATCTTTGCCGGCGGCTTTCCCACCGACGTTGCCGCATTGCTGATCATCGAGGTTGACGGACTTACGGCGGGGCTCGAGGAGACGGCAGTTCGCGTCGTTGAGATTTGTCAGCGCAACAACGCAAGGGCAGTCAGAGTCGCCAGGGACGCGGCCGAGCGCGAGCGATTGTGGGCGGCTCGCAAGCGCGCGTTTGGCGCGATGGGAAGAATCAAAGCCGACTTGATGGTGCAGGACGCAGTGATCCCGCGGTCGCGACTGCCGGAGGTGCTCGACGAAATATATCGAATCGCCGGTCGCAATAACCTGACGGTCGCCAATGTGTTTCACGCGGGCGACGGCAATCTTCATCCGAACATCAGCTTCGACGGACGAGATCCCGATCAGGTACGCCGCGTGGCCGCCGCTTCGAAAGCGATAATGGAACTCTGCGTCGGCGTCGGCGGTTCGATCACCGGCGAGCACGGCGTCGGGATGGACAAGATCGAATCGATGCGGCTCATCTTTTCAGAGAACGACATGCAGCGCATGCTCGCGGTGAGGGACGTGTTCAATCCGAAGGGACTCTGCAATCCGGGAAAAGTCATTCCCACTTTCAAAACGTGCCGGTATTGTGGATTCGGGATGGAAGACTTCAAGCACAAGCTGCTGACGCCCCATGGGATGAGTTCTGGTCGCCACGCGGACCCAGGTCAGGGTTTGGAAGAACCTCGCTGATGCTCTCGTACCCAGTCGCGGACAGCACGCGCGACTCGCGTTTCCCCTTCATTCAAACCAAGAAGCAGGAACTCTGACAGAGCAGAAGCATTGATGAGCGGAATTGCGCGGCTAGTAACCGACTGCTCGTACCTGTCATCGGCGAGAAGATAAATATCAGCGCGTCGCCCTACCACCCGCCAGATCTCCGTTACTCCGAGCGCAGCGTAGATTGAGAACTTGTTCAGCGAAGAGCTGGTGCGATCGATTTCCACGACCAAGTCTGGCGCCGGATCGTGCTCGAGATTCAGATCGTCCTTGCCGATCACCAGCGCAGCGTTCTGGATGTAGAAGCAGTCATCAGGTTCCGCGCCTCGGGCTTTCATTTCCTTCTTTAAGGTCGTAGACCCAAGCGATTCAACTACGATATCCAGTTCATCGCTGATGGTTGTGACAAGCCGGTGTATGATGCCCTTTGGTTTTTCATGCGTGGACGCTGGGGCCATGATTTCCATCCTTCCCTGATCATAGAAGATGCGAACTGAGTAGCTCTCTCCGAGATCAGCAAGCAGGTTTTCATAATCTCCCCAGGATACGTCATCGATGCGCAGCACGGCTCCGGCCGGCAGGTGCGCGATGGCTGCTAGGTAATCAGTTGTTGCGACACTCATAGAGAAGGTTCCCTTCTCACTTTGCTATGACGAAGATGCTACCACAGCTTTGGTTGAGGTACGAGAACTCGACTTTCCAATCTGTACCTCGCCATTGCAGTCAATCCGCGCTTTCGAGTAAGCTTCGATTTTCAGCGTGCAATCACTCCGCCCAGCGCTCTGACACAATGGCCTCTATTAGATTTGATTCTGGACCGCGAACTGGCGAGCGCGTCCCGCTCGACAAGAACAAAGTGACGTTTGGCCGGGCCAAGTCGTCCGATTGTGTCCTGTCTCACCCGACCGTTTCGCGTGAGCACTTCATCGTCGAGCGCAATAACGGCAAGCTCTTTCTCGTCGACAAGGAAAGCGAGAACGGCACTCATGCCAACGGCGAGCGTGTTTCCTGGATCGAGCTAAAAGAGGGCGATAAGATCCAAGCCGGACCGTTCACTCTGATTTTCGAAACGTCGGATGAGCAAACACCCCGAGCCGAGGCGCCTGGAGAAAGCGAACAGTCGTCCGCCGAACAGACACCAGTCGAGGAGTCGGCTTTCAATACCACTCAATCAGCAATCCATCCCAGCCATTACCTGCAAGGGATCGAACACTTCAATGCCGGGCGCTACTTCGACGCACACGAGGTATGGGAAGAAATCTGGCTTCAATCTTCGGGCGATACAAAGCTGTTTTATCAGATGCTAATTCAAGCGGCAGTCGGCTTGTATCACTACGAACGCGGAAATGTGCGAGGCGCGCGAGGAATGCACGCCAACGTCGTGGACAAACTCGATCGCCTGCCTTCATTTCTGATGTCGCTTGACCTGGTTGACTTCTCTCGGCAGTTCCGAGGTTTCTTTACCGACCTTATCGAGCACAACAACGAGGGCGCTCCGCCAGCCGACAGGCCCCGGCCACGGATTCAGCTTCTCTCACGGGACACTGCGGACTGGAGCCTTTGAATCTCGAATGACTGAAGAACGCGCGCTTGCCAGGTCTATCACCGCCATCGTCGGCGGCGATCACGTCACAGAACAGCCTGAGTTGAAGATCGATGGCCTCAGCCCGAGGCTGCTGGTGCGGCCTGGGTCCGCTGAAGAAGTAGCAGCATGTATGACGGTCTGCTCGGAGTCTGACGCCGCGGTCGTGCCGACAGGGCAGATGACCTGGCTCGATTTCGGCAATCCATTGAGACGCGTTGACGTCGTGTTGAGTCTCGATCGAATGGGCCGCATCGTTGATTACAGCCCGCCCGATTTGACGGCCACTGTGGAAGCGGGGCTGACGCTGAGCGAGTTCAATGCCGTGACGGTGCGGGAACGGCAGTGGTTACCGTTAGACCCTCCGGGCTTCAGGTGTGCATCGCTCGGAGCGATCGCCGCGTGCAATTCAAGCGGTGCTCTCAGGTTAGGATTTGGCACGCCCCGCGATTACGTGATCGGTCTCAAGCTTGTTCACGCCGATGGAAGCGAGAGCAAGTCGGGCGGCAAGGTAGTCAAGAACGTGGCCGGCTACGACATGAACAAGCTTTATGCCGGCAGCTACGGCACGCTGGCGATCATAACAGAACTTACCTTCAAGCTTCGCCCGCTGCCCGAGCGCAGTTCTACGATAGTGATCACTTCGAAGTATCGTGGCCCGCTCTTTCAGCTTGCAAGGCGGGTGTTAGCGTCTGAGCTTCAGTCCGCATCGGTTGTCCTCACCCGGCGGTTGTGTTCGTCGAGCGCGTCGCCCTTACCCGACGACGCGCTGCTGATTCGATTCGTCGACAGCGAAGCGGCTGTTGAGCATCAGGTGGATTGGGTGATTCGGGCGATCGACGAGACCTGCGAGGCGACGGTGTTAAGTGAGAATGAAGCCGACGCTGTCTGGGCGGAGGTTGCCGACTTCGACCAGCGCTCGATACGAGTAAGGCTCAGCATGCCGCTATCAGCAGTGCCGGCGGAGTTCGAGAAAGCGTTTCTGGCTCATGTCGACTGCATTGCTGCCGCCGACATCGGCACTGGTATAATCCGATTGGCGTTCGAGACAGACCAGGAATCCGCCGTCGATCAGATCAAACGGCTTCGCGCGAGCGCGGCCGGGGCTAACGGCACACTGGTCATTGAAGGAGCTCCGGCGGAAACAAGACGCGCGGTGGATGCCTGGGGGGATGTCGGTTCGACTGCCGAGCTGGTGCGATCGATAAAAGCCAGGTTCGACCCGCAGTCATTGTTGAATCCGGGTAAATTTGTCCTGGGGTTATGAGTGAGCTGTTCCCATGGTAACCAACGCCCAAGAAACCGAAACTCGCGGAACGCTTGCTTCGCTGCTTGAAGCAAACACTGACAAGCTGCTCACCTGCGTTCATTGTGGCCTGTGCCTGCCTGCATGCCCGACGTATCGACAGCTCGGCAACGAGAACGACTCGCCCCGCGGACGCATTTACCTTATGCGAGGAGTCGTCGAAGGGAAGCTCGGGCTTGGTGAAACATTTATCTCACACATCGATCTTTGTTTGGGTTGTCGTGGCTGCGAGACGGTGTGCCCTTCGGGTGTGCCTTACGGCCATTTGCTCGAAGCGGCGCGTGCTGAAGTAGCGAAGGACAAATTGGCACGCGGCTCGTCGTCTGAGGCTCTGCTGCGGTTTGTGCTTAACCGGGTGTTCACACGGCCCTGGCTGCTTCGAATTGCGCTGGCGGTGGCTCGGTGGTTCAGGGACAGCGGATTGGCGCGCGCGGTGTTCAAGGCGAATCTGGTTCGCGGGAGACTTCGATTCGCGATCGCCCTCTTGCTTGCGAGCCGCTCGCGGCTCGGTAAGTCGCGACGAAAGCGGCCAGTGAACCGGAATGCAGATGCCGCAATGCGTGTGGCGCTGCTCAGAGGATGTGTGATGGAGGGGCTTTTTCGAGAAACCAATCGAGCGACTGAGCGCGTCCTCGCCCGCAACGGCTGCGAACTGATACAAGCAAATGGACAGATGTGCTGTGGTGCGCTCCACGCTCACGCCGGACAACTTGACGTTGCCCGGCAGCTCGCACGAAGAAACGTCGCAGCTTTTCTTGAAAGCGGCGCCGATCGAATAATCGTGAACGCTGCAGGCTGCGGCGCGGCGATGAAAGAATACGGCGGGTTGCTTGCCGATGATCCGCTGTTTGCGGATCGCGCCCGCGAGTTCGCTGCAAAGGTCAGAGACGTTTCCGAATTTCTGGTTGAAGCCGGCATTCACCGCCCCGGCGGTCGCATCGAGCGGCTGGTGGCGTATGATGCGCCGTGCCATTTGATACACGCCCAGCGAATCACTCAGGCGCCTGTAGATGTGCTGCGAGCGATTCCAGGGGTCACGCTTGTTCCGCTGCGAGGGTTCGAGACTTGCTGCGGAGGCGCCGGTATTTATAACCTCCAACATCCGCAACTTAGCGCCGATATTCTCAGCGACAAAATCGCGAGCATAAAGGAAAGCGGAGCCGACACGCTTGCCTCCGCCAATCCAGGTTGCATTATGCAGATCGGCGCGGGACTGCTCCTGGACGGGATCGAGATCGAGGTCGTACACCCAATCGAGTTGCTCGACTCCGCTTATGGAGAATGACCACGGGGCGTTGGGTCTCGAATGACGCCACGGGCTTTCGAGTTTGATCCGATGCGTGGAAGACTCACGATTCGAATCTGTCTGCTAACACTGCAACTGGCTGTTTCCTTCCAGGTCAGCGCTCGCACGCAGTCAAATGACTATGGTCCCGAGGTAAGGTCGTTTCTCGACTTGATGCGACACGAAGAAGACGAGCTTGAATTCCAGATCAAGCACAACGAAATCTCGCGGCGGGAGTACCTTCGATCAAAGGCGCAAATCGCGATTCATCGTCAGACGGTTCTCGATTTGGTTAAGGAGACCGGCCAGGACTACGTACCCGAGCTGCACGTGGTTGCTGCTTCAGAGCTGGATCAGTTGATCGAAGACGGGACGAGCGCGATAAAAGGCATCAAGCGGGGCGGTATTATAGCGAAAAAGTGGCGCTATATTGGAAGCGTTCATCGAGTAGAAACGTTCTACATTTTCGAGCGGTTGACCGCAAAGTGAATACCCAGGCCTGACATGTGGGATTCCTCTCTTTTTGCTCGCGCGTTAAGCAACAGAACTGTTGACTTTAGAAGAATTCTCGCTAATATCGCCATAGTGCGTGATCGTTCGGCGGTACTCAACCCTACGCTCGTTTGAGCTTCGCATCGTTCGCACGATAGTTCCTGAAATGCCCCTGGATTTTGCACTCTGTAGCGACAGACTACGCAAGGATTCCTCACGATGTCGACGATCAACTTTTCGCAAGTAGTGCAGGCAATGCTGGCAGTCTCGGATAAGATATCGGACTTGATTTTTTCACCCGGCCGGCCTCCTCAAGTTGAACTTATCGGCAAACTGACTGCGGTAAACCTGCCTGGCATGGAGCTGCTCACTCCTGCTCACACCGCCGGCATCGCCAAGGCACTGATAGGCAGCAACAAGAACGCTGAAGAGTCGCTCGAGAAGTACGGGTCGGCCGATCTGTCATTCAGCCTGACCGGGCTGTCGCGGTTCCGGGTCAACATCTTCAAACAACGCGGCACCCACGCCATCGTGATGCGTGTTGTGCCTAACGAGATTCCGTCGTTCGAGCAACTCGGGATCCCCGGAGTCTTGAAAGAAGTAGCCGAGATGAAGAACGGCATCGTGCTGCTGACTGGTCCCACCGGCTCGGGCAAGTCTTCGACGTTGGCCGCCATTATAGACTTGATTAACGAGACCAAGTACTACCATATCGTGACGATCGAAGATCCCGTCGAGTTTCTACACCGGCACAAGAACTGCACCGTTCACCAACGAGAGTTGCATTCCGACACGTCCAGCTTCGCCTACGCGTTGAGGGCTGCATTGCGTCAGGCGCCAAAGGTGATTCTAGTTGGTGAGATCCGTGATCTTGAAACCTGCGAGGTGGCGCTTGAAGCGTCTGAGACTGGTCACCTTGTGCTGTCGACCCTGCACACAACGGACGCCGTCAAAACCGTCGAGCGCCTCATCGGCATGTTTCCGAAGAGTCAAGAGCACATCATTCGAATGAGGCTGGCAGGAGCGTTCAGGTTCATCGTTTCGCAGCGGCTGATCCCGAAAGCCGACGGGCGCGGCCGCGTTGCTGCTATTGAAATACTCAAGTCGACCGCACGCACGCGCGATTACGTGGAAAAGGGAGAGCGAGATGGAAAATCGCTATACGATGCGATGCGGGATGGCAACCTTGATGGCATGCAGGTGTTCGATGGCGAGTTGGAGCGAATGATTCGCGCAGGAATCATCACGATGAGCGAGGGATTGGCCTACTCGTCGAATCGCCAGAATCTGCTTCTTCAGCTCTCCGATCTTGGTGGGGGCTCGTTAGACGAAATGTCGGGGATGGAATCGCAACGGAACGAATTTGTGGCTTAGGCGCGCCGAACAACAATCCTTGATTGGCAGTTTGCCGCTTACCTGTCGATTCGTCGTCCACCCGCCCGAGGGGACAGGGTGGGCCGGCCGTTTTATTCAAGCATCAAGGAACGCACCGGTGATTCACCCTTTCAGTCAGACGTATTAAGCAAGTTGCGCAATCATGGATAGAATGAGTCAGAACGAAGAGCGCAGAAACGCGCGAAGGTTTCAAGTCAGTTGGGACGTGAGCGTCAGAGGAACGGACCAGAACGGCAGCGGCTTCGATGAAGCGGGAACGCTACAAGACTTGAGCTCGCTTGGCGCGTTCCTGTATTTGCCGAGGTTTGTGAATCTCGGTGAGAGGCTCGAATTACAAATCATGGTACCGTTCAGAGGTAACTGGATGAAGTATGTGGCTCGGGTCGTTCGCCTGGACCAGGAAAGCGTCGAGGCCGGGGTCGCGCTGAAGTTCGATACGGCGGTGCCTGTCTTTCTACTTGCGCAGTGATCAACTCGTTAGACTTGGACGCTCAGGGCGTTACGCGCAGTTCGTGTTGCGCGCTTGCAGCTTGAGTATCCTCTCTTTCAAGCGTTTCAGCACCTCTTCCCGCTCGGTCTTGGTCGTGCAATGTCGGAGAGTCTCCACGAGGCCGTCGATCTCTCCAGCCAATGCGCGCCCCGGGTCCTCGCCAAAGTCGGTCGGCCTGAGCGACTCCTCTTCGGGAGCAGTTCCAAATACCTCATCAATAGCAGTCCAAAACAGATCTATGCTGATGGGTTTTTCCAGGCAGCAGTCTGCTCCGGCGGCCTCAGCCTCAACCAGGATCATCGGCCCGCATCCGCTTATGACTATTATTGGAGTCGCCTTGATTTGCGGGTTCTGTCGCACAGCACCGATAAAATGAAGACCGCTCTTACCGGGCAAAGCGATGTCGGTGATTATCAGATCGGGCCGCAGATGACGGGCGAGTGCCAGACCTTGCTCCGCCTCGGCCGCGGTGCTGACTGTGTAGCCTTTCAGGCGAAGCAACTCGGCAAGCGGATGTAGCGTGTCAAAGTCGTCTTCTACGACAAGGACCGTCCTCATGATGCGCGTGTCCTCTTTTCTAATATGTCTCGCGGAGAGACTACGTGAGGTCAGTCGTTTCTGTCGGACTGGGGCTAGTCAAACACTACGGAAACATCATACATTCGGGGGGCCTTTTCTGCAACAACCTTCCAGTTGTATGATAGCGCCTTTGTTGGGAAAAGACCCTTGAGCGCAACCGTCACACATGGTATATTCCGTCACGCCTCCTTACTGCCTCTATATCGCCTTAATCGCAACCGAATATTTGAATCTTATTCAGTGCGCATCTCCATGAGCACTGGAACTCTCCGGGGAAAGAACCCGATCAGAGCCGGGTACAAACGAGCGGTCACGATTGACGGGCGAACTCGGAATCGGAATCTCGCCTGGCAGGTTTGACCCGAACGCCTGGTGATCACCGTATGCGCAGAAAGCTTCACTGGCTATTAATTTCCCGGCTCGCCATGTCGGCGGCGCTGCTGGCGATTGTTAGCCTGACGGAGCGAGGCAACACGCCGCGCTCGTTCGTCCCGGTGCTTGCGGCCGTGGCAGCCGCAAATGTCATCCTGTCGGCATTCTACCTCGCCGCGCTTCGAATGCGCCTGGCGCTCAGGATGCAAGCCTACATTCAGTTTTCGCTGGATATCTGCATGGTCACGTGGCTGGTCTATCGCACTGGCGACGTCGAATCTCCGTTCCTCGCACTCTATCTGGTAATCATTTTTGCCACGTGCGCCTTGCTCGGGAGAACCGGGGTCTCGCTGGTGGGGGCACTGGCCGGCGTGCTGTACGTGAGCGTAGGAGTGCTCACGATGAGCAGACTCCTTCCGCGCGCGATAGGGTGGTCGTCTTACGAAGGTACCGAGTTGTCGTGGACGCAGTTCATGTTCTCGCTGAATCTGGTCGCGATCTTTGCGGTCGGGATCTTGTCCAGCCAGCTCGCGGAGCGCATTCGACGCAGCGAAACTCAGCTCGCCAATCATAACCTTCAACCGCGCTGCGGAAGAGATCACCGGCCACCGCGCAACTGACGTTCGCGGGAACAACATCTTCACCATCTTCGGAGACATCGAAAAACAGATCGAAGCCGGTCTGGAATCCATTCGCACGCGGTCGCGGCTTCCGCGTTTCGACATCGGCTGCAGAACGGCCGATGGCCGCGAGATTCATCTTGGATTCTCTGTTGCGCCGCTGGTCGATGAAGCTGAGAGCTCGCGCGGATACGTGCTCACCTTCCAGGACCTCACTGAGGTGATGGAGCTCGAGCGCGAGGTACGCCGTCAAGAGAGGCTCGCAGCGCTGGGAACGATGGCGGCCGGATTGGCGCACGAGATTCGCAATCCGCTGGCCTCAATGCGCGGCTCGGTGCAGGTGCTTGCCAGCGAGCTGAGCTTTTCGCAGGACCAGTCCCAGTTGATGCAAATAGTTCTGCGCGAGTCGGACCGGTTGAATCGAATCGTATCGGACTTCCTCACTTATGCGCGGCCGTCAAAAATCGAACCCACAGTGATCGAGCTGGCGAGCCTCCTGGCGGAGACAATTGCCCTGCTGCGAAACAGCCCCGAGCTGCGGCCGGACCATTTGATAAGAGAAGAGTATCCCAGCGAGCCGCTGCTCTACCAGGGTGACCCGAACCAGATGCGACAGATATTCTGGAACCTCGCGCGCAACGCGATTCAGGCGATGCCGCGGGGCGGCGAGCTGAGCGTAACGCTCGACGCAAAACCTGGCCGGGATGTGACGATCGCGTTCAGCGATACTGGCGGGGGAATGAGCCGCGAACAGAAGGACAGATTATTCGAGCCGTTTAACTCTTCGACCGGCGGTACGGGGTTGGGAATGGCAATCGTGTATCAGTTGGTGCGGGACCACAACGGGAAAATTCTTGTCGACAGCGAGCCCGGTAAGGGGACGCGAATCGCAATTAGAGTGCCCGCAAGCAACCGCGTCGCGCCTCAACCCGGAAGTTCTAATGAAGCTGCCCGCGTGGATTCAGCGCAGCCAGCAGTAGTAGCGAATGTTTGAGTGAGGTTCAGCGGGAGAGAGAGTAATGGAAAAGCTGTTAGTTGTTGACGACGAGCGGAGCATGCGAGAGCTACTCGAGCTTGTGTTGAAGCGTGAAGGTTACGCTGTGCACACTGCCGAGAACGGGACGCGCGCACTGGAGCTCGTCCGGCAGAACGTCTACGACCTGATCATCTCCGACGTGAAGATGCCCGACATAAGCGGCATCGATCTCCTCGCCCGTGTGCGCGAGATTTCACCCGAGACGATGGTCATAATGATCACCGCTTTCGCGACGGTTGACACGGCGCGGCGGGCCTTCAAGCTCGGGGCTGAGGATCTGGTTATCAAAGATGCGGGCTTCGACGTCGAAGAGCTGAAGGTGTCGGTTGGAAAGGTGCTCGAAAAGAAGCACCTTCGCCAGGAAAACGTTCTGCTCAAACGTGAGCTGCGCCAGCGCAACTCGCTCGACAACATCATAGGCCGCTCGCCGCAGATGCAGGCTATCTACCAGATGATTGAGACGGTAGCAGTGACTACCTCGACGGTGCTCATAACCGGCGAGTCGGGAACTGGTAAGGAACTGGTCGCCCGAGCCATACACAGCACGTCCGATCGCGCCGCCGCTGCGTTCGTGTCAATCAACTGTGGCGCTTTCACCGAGACCCTGCTCGAATCAGAACTGTTCGGCTACATGAAAGGATCGTTCACCGGCGCGAACTCGAATCGCAAAGGTCTGTTCGAGGCGGCCGAAGGCGGCACAATCTTTCTCGACGAAATAGGCGAGACAACTCCCGCGATGCAAGTGAAGCTACTGCGGGTTCTGCAAGAGCGAGGCATCCGCCGGGTCGGCGGCCTGGAAGAGATTGCGGTTGATGTGCGTGTTGTCGCGGCAACCAATCGCGACCTCTCACAGATGGTCGAGGATGGCACCTTCCGTAATGATCTCTACTATCGCATCAGCGTGATCCCAATCGAGATGCCGCCCCTCAGGGCGCGAAGAAGCGACATCCCTGAACTTGTGCGTCACTTTATGGAGAAGTACAGCGCGGCGGCGAACCGGCCGATGCTGGAGATATCAGAAGAGGCGATGCGTTATCTGGACTCGTACGATTGGCCGGGCAACGTGCGGGAACTCGAGAACACGATCGAACGCGCGGTCGCCCTCGAGCACGGCAGAGTAGCGGGACTTGATCGGAGACGGGACGACAACGGCCCCCCAGCCGGGCTTCCCGATCGCCGCATCAGACCGGAGTGGCTGCCTGAACGGATACTTAAGTACAAACCTCGAACTGTGACCGACCTGGATTTGCCGGAGGACGGAATCGATCTTGAAGGTTACCTGGCGCAGCTTGAAAAGGACTACATTATTCGCGCGCTTCATCGGACCAACGGGAACCAAACCCGAGCTGCCGAAATACTGAAGATGTCTGTCAGAAGCCTGCGTCACCTGTTGGATAAACACAGGATGCGCCAGACAGCGAGCCTGCTTCGAGAGTCCGGCCCACTCAGCGACAGCGCCGCGCATAAGTAAGCGCGAGTTCTCGCCTGAGTTCGGTTGCTATCGTAACCTGGAAAGGTCCTCACGATCTCTCCTCACCTCAAATCCTGCGCTTGCCGTTGGCCACCGTTGGTGTATAATTCTGCGCGGCCCTGTGAACCGGTTTTTCGGCTGACCTGGGCCGTGGAAGACTATCGAGTCTCGCCAACAACCAAAGAGGCTCCCGGCATCGAGGGTTTGTCATGGTTACTTTTCGGTCATCATTCGAAACCTATCATGGACAGAACTCACCGTACATCCTCTGGCTCAATCTGGTAATCGACGGTTAGCGTGAAAGTCTGTCTCCCGAGGACGGCGATACCCCTCGCAAGCAGGCAGGACTTTCGAGAGGAGACGACAATGGCAAAGACAGCAAGAGGCACATCAAACTCGATCCCGACGACCCCGGAAGCTAATGAATCGAGCGAGTCGACACGCGCCCGGCCTACGGACGAAGAGATCGCCGTGCGCGCTTATCACATCTACCTGGAGCGTGGGGATGCTGAGGGCAATCCATCGGATGATTGGCTGCAAGCCGAGCGCGAACTCGCCGAAGCGCAGTGATCAGGGCGGCGAAATAACTTAGTCCTCCAAATGCATTTCTCCGATTTGAAGCGCCGCGCCCGCTCGGTGGCTCGTTCAGCCTCAACGGTAGCGAGCGGCCGAACCGGCTGGTTACTGTCTTTCAACCGCTGCGATGTTACTTAAGTGAAAAGGAGAGTAGCTGATGAGCCAGGCATTGAAGACCGATGAAGGCGCCAAGCTTGACCAGTTGTGCATAAACACCATCAGGACGCTTGCGATGGATGCTGTGCAGCAAGCTAATTCCGGCCACCCCGGTACACCGATGGCTCTTGCGCCAGTTGCGTACGTTTTGTGGGACCGCTTTCTGCGCCACAACCCGCGCAACCCGCACTGGCCGAACCGTGACCGCTTCGTGCTGTCGGCGGGCCACGCGTCGATGCTGGTCTATTCGATGCTGCACCTGTCGGGATATGATCTGCCGCTCGAGGAGCTGAAACGATTCCGCCAGTGGGGCTCCAAAACTCCCGGCCATCCTGAATATGGTCTGACCCCAGGGGTTGAGACTACCACCGGGCCGCTCGGTCAAGGTGTCGCCAACTCCGTCGGAATGGCGATAGCCGAGCGATGGCTAGCAGCGCACTTCAATCAGCCGGGCCACGAGATTGTCAATCATCGCGTTTACGCGATAGCCGGCGACGGGTGCATGATGGAAGGCGTGTCACAAGAGGCGGCATCGTTGGCAGGGCACCTTCGGCTGAGCAACCTGACCTGGATCTACGACAATAATCACATCACCATCGAGGGTAACACCGCGCTCGCGTTCAGCGACGACGTAGCCGCGCGGTTCGCGTCTTATCACTGGAACGTACTCCGGGTCGCCGATGCCAACGATACCGATCTTTTGGAGCGCGCGCTCCAGACTGCATCGAAGGAAACAGAACGACCGTCGCTAATTATCGTCGACAGCCACATCGCCTGGGGCGCCCCCAACAAGCAGGACACGTCGGCCGCACACGGCGAGCCGCTCGGCGATGAAGAGATTCGCTTGACCAAACAGCGCTACGGCTGGCCACCTGACGCGAAGTTCTTGGTGCCCGACGAAACGCGCGCGTATACGGATCGCTCGATCGCTCGGGGCCGCAAGGCCGAAGACGAATGGGACGGACGTTTCGTTGCGTACAAGGCAGCGCATCCCGCGCTCGCTGAAGAGTGGGAGCGCATGCAAAGCGGCGCGCTTCCGGATGGATGGGATCAAAACATACCGACTTTTCCGGCTGACGAAAAGGGAGTCGCCGGCCGCGACGCCAGCCAGAAGGTGTTGAACGCCATCGCTCCCCGAGTGCCGTGGTTGATAGGCGGCGCGGCTGACCTGGCGCCTTCGACGAAGACGCGAATGACCGAGGGCGGCGATTTCGAGGCGGGCTCGTATGAAGGGCGCAACTTTCACTTCGGAATCCGCGAGCACGCGATGGGCGCGATACTCAACGGCATGGCCCTTTCAAAAGTGCGACCGTATGGGTCGGGCTTCCTGATCTTTTCGGATTACATGCGCGCTCCGATACGGCTCTCGTCGCTGATGGAAATCCCTGTGATGTACATCTTCACTCACGACTCGATCGGAGTCGGCGAAGACGGGCCGACGCATCAGCCAATTGAGCAGCTCATTTCTTTGCGAGCAATTCCCCAACTGCTCGTGATTCGCCCGGGAGACGGTAACGAGGTTGCTGAAGCGTGGCGGGTAATGATCGGTTCGACTCATCATCCGATTGCGCTGATACTCAGCCGGCAGCCGCTGCCGACGGTTGATCGCACGAAGTACGCGGCTGCCGCTGGGCTTCGGCAAGGCGCATACGTGCTCGGCGATGCGGACGGTACGCCTGAGGTAATATTCATGGGTACCGGCTCCGAGGTGCAGTTGTGCGTCGCCGCACACGAGCAACCGCGATTTCGGCGCGTCAGCTCCGTTGAAGGAGTTGCTGAAGCAATTCGGCTTTACTGTGGAAAAGGTCGTCCAGGCGGCACGAGAGAGCATGGCGGCAACGAAACACTAGACCAAAGACGGACGACCGACAACGGTCAACGGTCGTCCGTCGGCGGTCGTTAGTCACAAGAAAGGATGTGCTATGAGCGAGAACATATTGGTTGAACTTCAAAAAAAGGGTCAGAGCATATGGTATGACAACGTCCGCCGCGCGCTGATCGATAACGGCGATCTGGCGTCGAAAATAAAAGACGATGATTTGCGCGGGGTGACTTCCAATCCGGCGATCTTCGAGAAAGCAATTGTCGGCAGCACCGACTATGACCAGGCTATGCGTGACTTGATCGCAGCCGGCAAAAGCGTGGATGAGATATATGAGGCCCTGGTTATCGAGGACATCCAGCGCGTCGCCGACCTGCTCAAACCTGTCTACGACCGCACGAAGCGCATCGACGGATACGTTAGCCTCGAAGTCTCACCTCTGCTCGCGCACGACACCGACAACAGCATCGCGCAGGCTCGCAGACTCTGGTCAACACTGAACCGCCCGAATGTAATGATCAAGATCCCGGCTACGCCTGCCGGCATTCCGGCTGTTAAAACTCTGATCGCTGACGGCATCAACATAAACGTGACCCTGATCTTCTCGCAGGAGACCTACGATCAGGTGGCCGAGGCGTATATCAGCGGCCTTGAGCAAAGACACGCTTCCGGCGGTGCGCTCGATCACATAGCGTCGGTCGCAAGCGTGTTTGTAAGCCGCGTCGACACTTTAATCGACAGTCAGCTCGAGTTCAGGATGCGACGCTCGACGGACGACAAAGAAAAGGCCGAGCTCTCGGCGCTGCTCGGCAAAGCAGCGATCGCCAATATCAAGCTGCTGTACCAGCGATTCAAAGAGATCTTCAATGGCGAGCGGTTCGCTAAGCTGCGAGCAGCAGGCGCGCAGGTGCAGCGGCCTCTGTGGGCAAGCACCGGCACCAAGAACCCTGCGTATCCGGACACTTACTACGTCGACGAGTTGATCGCCCCGAACACCGTCAATACGGTTCCGCCCGCTACCTACACCGCGGTGCGCGATCATGGCAAGGCAGCCGTGACCATAGAAAAAGACCTCGACGGAGCGCGAGCGACAATCGCGAAACTCGCGGAGATTGGGATAGATCTCGCAAAGGTTACTCAGCAGCTTCAGGACGAAGGCGTGGCTCAGTTCATGGCCTCGTTCGACACGATGACCGGCAGCATAACCGCGAAGCAGGCGGCGATCACAAGCGGTGTGCTCGAGCGAATGAAGGCCGAGCTTGGCTCCTTTGCGGATGATGTCAAGGCAGCCCTCAAAAAGATGGAAAGCGAGTCATGGATCCGGCGCATCTGGCGCAAGGACGCAACCCTTTGGAAGGACGATGAGGCTCATAAAAAGATCATCGCCAATGCGCTGGGCTGGGTCACGGTAGTGGATCAGTTGGTCGAGCACGCCGGCGAGCTCGCTGCGTTCAGCCAGCGAGTGCGCAATGACGGATTCACCGACGTGATGCTCCTCGGGATGGGCGGAAGCAGCCTGTGCCCTGAAGTCTTCCGCCGGACCTTCGGCAAGAAAGAAGGTTTCCCGACTCTCCACGTGCTCGACAGTACAGACCCGGCGACTGTGAAGAGCTTTGAAGAGCGTGTCGATCTTCCTCATACGCTGTTCGCCGTTGCGAGCAAGTCGGGCACGACAACCGAGCCGTTGATGTTCTACAAGTACTTCTTCAATCGCATGCGCGAGATCAAAGGCGATCGCGCGGGCGAGAACTTCGTCGCCATCACCGATCCCGGCACGCTGATGGAAGAGATGGCCAAAGGTGACAGCTTCCGCCGAATCTTCCTGAACCCACCCGACATCGGCGGGCGCTACTCGGCGCTGTCGTATTTCGGGATGGTTCCTGCTTCGCTGCAAGGCTTCGACTTCAAGACTCTGCTTGATCGGGCCGACCGCGCGCTGCACGCATGCATGCACTACGTTCCAGCCGAGGACAACCCGGCGGCTCGGCTCGGCGCGATACTTGGCACGCTTACCAATGCCGGCCGCGATAAGCTTACGCTATCGATCGCGCCGGAGATCGCGTCGCTTGGTTTGTGGATCGAACAACTGATCGCCGAGAGCACCGGCAAAGAGGGCAAGGGGATAATTCCAATCGCCGGCGAGACGCTCGGAGCACCCGGGGTCTACGGGAATGATCGCCTGTTCGTCCACATCGCCGTAGGCGCGCCCGCTGCTGACACCGACTCCAAGCTTCGGGCATTGGAAGCCGCCGGTCATCCGGTCGTGCGTCGCCGGTTAAACGATCTGCTCGACGTGGGCGAGGAGTTCTACTTGTGGGAGATGGCCACCGCGGTCGCGGGCGCGATCATCGGCATCAACTCATTCGACCAACCGAACGTGCAGGAGAGCAAAGACAACACCAAGCACTTTCTGGAGGTCTACAAGAAGAACGGCTCGCTGCCTGACCAGGAGTTGGGTTCGGAAGGCCGCGGCTTGAAGGCTTACTGTGACGCCGAGACGATCGCCGAGCTTGGCCCCGGAG
>WNFR01000136.1_pt1 | contig 69338 bp, 63 predicted proteins | sample 5400221 | NCBI WGS metagenome assembly WNFR01 (sample SAMN13153357, study PRJNA577476) | soil metagenome | isolation source: 40 cm soil under Madrone tree | place: USA:California | collected 2016-06-14
TCGGATTCATCGGCCTCGACCACCATCCAGTCGCCGGCGCCGAGGCGCGCATTGGTGCCATAGGCATTGATGATGCCGCCATTGATGACGGTCGCATCAAGCTGGCCGGCATCGAGCAGCGTCGCCACCAGCGACGTCGTGGTGGTCTTGCCGTGCGTGCCTGCGATGGCGATGCAGCTCTTGAGCCGCATCAGCTCGGCGAGCATCTCGGCGCGCCGCACCACCGGCAAGCGCTTCGTGCGCGCGGCAGCGAGTTCCGGATTGTCGCGCTTGATCGCCGAGGACACCACCACGACGTCGGCGCCGTCCAGGTTGTGGGCCGCGTGGCCGATCGCGACCGCGATGCCGAGGTCGCGCAGCCGCTTGACGTTCTGGTTTTCGGCGACGTCCGAGCCCGTCACCGAGTAGCCGAGATTGGCCAGCACCTCGGCGATGCCGCTCATGCCGATGCCGCCGATGCCGACGAAATGGATCGGACCGATGTCGCGCGGCAGTTTCATGGTGCTCCCCCGGTCAAGTGAATAGCTGCTCCCGATATAGCGCGGCTTGCATGGAAAGAGGTCCTCAATGTGTCGACGTGCGCCAATTTTAAACCTTGTAAGTGTTAATTAGTTGCTCATGTATCACCAACGTTGTTGATCACGACGCTCGCATCCGGGAAACGAGCCGTAATCTCCAGCTTCCCGCCCAAGGCCTCGATATAGCGGCGCAGGTTGCTGACGTACATGCCCGTGCGCTTCTCCAGCTTTGCAACGGCGGGCTGGCCGACCGCCAGCGCTTGCGCAATCTCCTCCTGCGACAGATCGCGCGACTTGCGCAATTCCTCGAGCGTCATTTCCTCACGCAGCGCTGCGGCTTTGGCCGCCACACAGGCCCGGCGCGCCGGTGTAAAGCCCTTGGTCAGTTCCGTGAATAGCCGGTGTCCGGTCATGGGATCAATCCTTCCTTTCTGATCTCCTCGATGTAAGGGTCATAGAGCCCAATTCGCAAGCTAAGCGACGATCGGACATCGTGGAGGAGGCCCCACCCCGTCCTCCCGAAAACGCTGAAAGACGGGGAGGGAACTGTCTTCACCTGATCGCAATCGGCGCGACGGTCGAGCCGGTGGCGCCTTCGAGCTTGAGCGGGGTGATCACGAAAGCGAATTCATAGACATTCTTGGCCGCCAGTTCGTCGAGCTTCATATGCTCGAGAAGATGGACGCCGTTGACGACGAGCGCCAGCTGATGGATCGGCGTCGAGAGGAGTTTATCCGGGTTGGGGGAGACTTCGACCGGCGTGTTGTCTGAGCCGAGCAGCATCGGCTCCTTGGCGATCAGCCATTGCGCGGCCGGAACCCCGATGCCGGGGTTGGATTTCGTGTAACGGGCGTTGTCCTTGTCCCACAGTTTGCCCCAGCCGGTATGGATGATCACGGCATCGCCGGACTGCAACGTTAGGTTCTGCTTCTTGAGCGCGCCTTCGAGGTCCGCCACAGTGATCTCGTAGGTGTCGCCCAGCATGTCGACGCCCTTATAGCCGGCGACATCGATCATCACGCCGCGGGTCACAAGGGCGCCTACTTTTTCAATGCCGAGCTTCTTGAATCCGGTGCGGGTCGCGATGTCGTCCATCTTGAAGCAGTTGTAGAGCGAGTCTTCGTGGGTCTGGTGAGCGAAGCCGTCGAACTGCGTGCCGACCTGTCCGATCTCGGAAACCACGAGTTCTTCGTTGCTGCCGCGGCGGTTGGTGCCGAGGTAATCGGTGGTGCGCTTCATAAACACTTCAAAGCGCCGCGTGCTCGAAATCGGCATGCCGGCATGGAGCACGTGGGAAAGCTCGATCACCTCGCCGGTCTTGATGAGCTTTGCGGCATTGAGCACGCTTTTCGGCCCCATGAGATTGCCGGCACCCCGCTCATCGGCGGCGCCCCACTTGGACGGGCAGCGTGCGCTGTCAGGCGGCACGGTCCAGCTCGGTGTCTGGGCGATGGCGGATGAGGCGGCGAACAGTGCCGCCGCAATGATGATCGATCCGGCGATGTGTCCGGGGCGTTTCATGACTTCCTCCCGTGGTGGCGCTCCAGCTCATGCTGGCGCCCCTCAAAGATGCGCGACGGAAATGGCGCGTTCAAGACGGTGGTAGTGGACTCTGACATCCCGCCCACTTCGGAATCGAGCGCAGCTGATCCGCTGATCGGGAAAGCGGTAGCACCGCGCGGTGTTGGTCCGACTTGACACATAGCAATACAAGGCATAGCATTACGATGTATAAATAAGAAGGAGTTCCGTATGCCAGTCGCCAAAGTCTATGTGCCTCAAGGAACGCTCACGCCGGATCAGCGGAGCGAGATCGTCAAAGGCATCCACGATGTCATAGTTACCGTGAGAAAGGCGCCAGCTGATTCGCCGACATACGTGCTGATCAATGAAGTCCCGGCCGGAGATTGGGGTGTCATCGGTAAAGTTTATGCGCCTCGGACCTAGCGATTGATAGCATCCGGTCCGGAATCCCTTTGCATGCGGGTGTTTCCGCCCGCAGCCCGGTTGCCGCCAAGGCCTACCGGGCGGCGACGTTGCCCATCATAAATGTGAGGTTGTGCAATGAACATCGTCGACACATCAAACAAGAACATGGAAATGGCTGAGAGTCCTGGCGGATTGAGCCGCAGGGCTGCCCTGAAGACCGCGACCGCTGCCGGCGCCGCCGCCGCAGCCAGCGTGTCGGCCGTTCTGGCGGACGCGCCGGCGGCAGGCTTCGGTGCACCACTGGTAGAGATGTCATTTCCTGTGGGCGTGCTCACGCCCGATCAAAAGGCCGCCATGATCAAGAGCGTTACCGACGTCGTTCGCGGCGCAATGAAACTGCCGCCGGACCCGGCCAGGAAGCTATTTGTGGAGATCTTCGAAACGCCCGAGGGCGGCTTCGGCGTCAACGGCCAAGTCGTCGTGCCGGGCGGCAAGTAGCGGCCTGCGCCGCCGCGAAGCCGCGGATTTCGCTTCCCAGACCTCATCCTGAGGAGGCCGCGCTCTTCGCGCGGCCGTCTCGAAGGATGGCCACGGGCACGATCTCGCAAGTGGCCGTCCTTCGAGACGCGCGCAAGAGCGCGCTCCTCAGGACGAGGCTGATGGATGATATCGATATGATTCGGACCATGGAAGCGCTTTGCCAGGCGGCGTACGCGGCGGCAGGCGCGTGCCGCCTAGCACCTTGACTCCAAAGCGCACAAAGCTTAGCAATGCTAGGTATGGAAGGCGAAATGCTCAAGGGCCACCTCGACATGATCGTGCTCGCGGCGCTGTCGGCAGGGCCAGCCCACGGCTATGCGGTCATCGAGGAAATCCGACGCCGGAGCGGCGGCGCGTTCGATCTTCCGGAAGGCACCGTGTACCCGGCGCTACATCGCCTGGAGCAGGCAGGGTTGCTCGCCAGCCGCTGGGTAACGGCCGACACAGGACGGCGGCGCCGGGTCTATGGGGTGACCAAGCGCGGAGACCGGGCGCTTGCTGACCGGCGTGAGGTCTGGGAGCAATTTTCCAAGGCCATCGGAGGTCTCCTTGGAGGAACGCGGCCATGCAAAACCCCGGCTTGATCGACGATTACGTCGAACGGCTCGCCGGAAAGCTCGATTTCGATCGATCGCTGTCACGGCGCGTGCGCCAGGAAGTCGAGGACCATCTCCGCGAGGCCGCCGCGACTGATGCGACCAGCGACGTAGCCGCTGCAGAGCGGCGCGCCGTCGCAAATTTCGGGGACCCTGACGCCATTGCGGCCCAGTTGGCGGTCATATCGCTGGCAACGCACAGCCGGAGAACGAGCAGCGCCGGCATTTTAGGAATCGCTGCGATTTTTATAGCCATGAAGGGCCGCGTTGCCTGGTATGCGGCGGCGCAGTGGACAACAAACATCGATCTGAGGTCGATCGTCGCGATCGTCGGGTCCGTAGATCGATACGCCTTTTGGTTTTCGGTGATCGCCGGCATAGGATGCTGGCTCTACATCGGCACCCGACGCTTTCCGCATGCTTTCGATTCGGTGTTTCGCAAGCAGCTTGATCGTTTCTTGCTTGTTTCGACAGCGATGATCGCCGCGTTGATGACATCAGTGGTCAGCGACGGTATTCTCACGGCGATTCAGCTTTCCGGAACGGGTTTTTCTACCAGTTCCCTGGTTCCGATCTTGTCGATGGCGATCGAGATCTTGTGCGCCGGGCTCCTGGCGCTTCACATCCGCGGCACGACACGACGGGTGACACAGATCGCGGCGTTGTGGAACGCCCCCTCCCTACCCTCCCCCGCTTGCGGGGGAGGGTAGGGAGGGGGCAGAGCCGGCGCCGCTCACACGCGCGTCTCAACCCCCACGACCCCCGGTGGCGGTCTGCCAAGGTATAGAAATACCACAAAAAGTTGTAGGCGGATTTTGACAAAACGAACTAATTTTGGAATTCCCAACGAAATCAATGCCACCCGGTTTGCCCGCCACGGCGATCCTGGATCATTGGACCGCTTTTCCGGCTGGGTTCACCCCCATCGGTGTCATTGCCATCACCAGATCCGCCAGCCGATCCGCACCGTCGAGGATGCCTTGGCCTCGCGCCGCGGCCGCCATTGCGGTGAGCTTTTCCGGAGCGGCGGCGAGCCGTGCGATCTCGGCGGCGACGCGGTCCGGAGTGAAGTGCGTCTGTTCCATCACAATCGCGCCGCCAGCTTGTCCCAGCATGCCGGCATTGGCGCGCTGGTCATGGTCGAGGGCGTGGGGCAACGGCACCAGGATGGCGGGCCGTCCGATCGCCGCGAGTTCCGCCACCGTGGATGCGCCCGAACGCGAGATCACGAGATGGCTCGCCGCGATCCGGGCCGGAAGATCGCGGAAGAACGGCTCAACCTCGGCCGCGACGCCGAAACGCTCATAGGCCGACCTCACCCGTGCGATGTCCTCGTCGCGCGCCTGCTGGGTTACGGTGAGCCGCGCCCGCACTGCCATAGGGACGAGCTCGATGGCGGGAGGCACGACCTCAGCCATGACGCGGGCGCCCTGGCTGCCGCCGAAGACGAGGATGCGCAACGGCCCGTGGGCGTCCGGATAGGGCACAGCAGCTGCTTCGACCACGGCCGGGCGGATCGGATTGCCGGTGTGAGTAACCTTGGCGGCGAGGCGGGGATCGTCGGCTAACAGCCCGCGAAACCCGGTGGCAATCGCCTGCACGCGGTGTGCGAGCAGCCGGTTGGCGCGACCGAGCACGCCGTTCTGCTCATGGACAACGGTCGGGATGCCGCCCAGCACCGCGGCAAGCAGTGGCGGGATGGTGGGATAGCCGCCGAAGCCGATGACGGCCGCGGGGCGCAACCGGCGCAAGAGCAGCAAGGCCCTGATGGTGCCGCGGCAGAGCTTAGACGTGACGCCGGCGATGTGGAAGGGATTGCGCCCGGCGAACGTCGCGCTCGGAACGATATGGGTTGCGTGCCCGGGAAATTCGCCATAGCGGCTCGCGCGCTCGTCGGTCATGAGATCGACCGTCACGCCGCGTCGCGACAGCGCAACAGCGAGCGCTTCGGCCGGAAACAGGTGTCCCCCAGTTCCGCCCGCCGCCACGATGACGAGAGGCGGGCTCCTGCGTTCCTCCATCAGCGCGCACTCCCGGCCGCTCCCACCCTATCCTGGGACCGCGGGCGTCCCGCCGCCTCAACCCTACCCTCCCCAGCTTGCGGGGGAGGCTCGGGTAGGCGAAGAGCGGGCGGGACGCCCGCGGTCCCAGGGTAGGGTAGTGGCGGCTGCAACAGGGCCGTACGCGGACGTTCGCGGGTGAAAGCGAGCAACATGCCCATACCGTAGGCGAGTGAGATCATCGAGGAACCGCCATAGGAGATGAACGGAAGCGTCATCCCTTTGGCCGGTATGAGCGCCAGATTCACCGCCATATTGATCGCCGATTGGGCTCCGAACAAGATCGCGAGCCCGGCGATCGAAAACCGCGAAAATGGATCGTCGTTGCGCATGGCCTTGCCGAGCGCGCGAAGCACGATGAACGCAAACAGGAAGACCAGAACCAGACACAGCGCGATGCCGAACTCCTCGGCCGCCACCGCGAAAACGAAATCGGCGTGGCTATCCGGCAAAATGCGCTTCACGGTGCCTTCGCCTGGACCCTGGCCGAACCAGCCGCCACGGAAAAACGATTCAACCGCCGTGTCGACCTGGAAAGTATCTCCCGATGCGGGATCGAGAAAGCGCTTGATGCGCCGCGCCACGTGCGGGATCGTCGCATAAGCGGCCACGAGACCGAGCGCCGCGGCGCCGCCAAGACCTGCCACCCAGATCAGCCGCATGCCGGCGATGAAAAACAGTGCGCCCCAGACAAGCGCAATCAGCATGGTCTGGCCGAAATCAGGCTGGAGCACCAGCACGCCGACCACACCGAGCAACAGCAGGAGCGAAAACGTGGTCGCCGGCATGTCGGGTTTGCGCGCCGATTCGGCAAACAACCACGCGCAGAGAACCACGAAGGACGGCTTGAGGAACTCGGACGGTTGAATGTTCAATCCGGCAAGGACGATCCAACGACGGGCGCCCTTCACCTCGGCGCCGACGAACAGCGTGGCGACCACCAGCGCGAGGCTGACAATGAAGACAACGAGCGCAAGACGGCGGATCTGACGGGGAGATAGGAACGATATTGCCAGCATGGCGGAGATTGCCGGGACCAGAAACATGAGATGGCGGTGGACGAAATAGAACGCATCGAGCCCGATGCGCGCCGCAACCGGGGGGCTCGCCGCGAGCGACAGGACGACGCCGCCCAGCATGATGGCGCCCAGCGCCACCAGGCTGAACCGGTCGATCGTCCACCACCATGCCGCAAACGGCGTTCGTTCGACGCGCGAAACCATGATCTAGTTCAACGTTTCCATAGTAAGAATCGTATCGATATCATCCATCAGCCTCGTCCTGAGGAGCGCGCTCTTGCGCGCGTCTCGAAGGACGGCCACGCGGCGAGATCGTGCCCGTGGCCATCCTTCGAGACGGCCGCGCGAAGAGCGCGGCCTCCTCAGGATGAGGTCCGAGGGTTTGATTTCGACGCTGTTACAGTCCTGCGCAAATATGGTTGCCACCTTGTTAAGAAAAAATTTCAATTGCCCCAATTAGGCGATGCCGCGTATCGCAATTTCGCCGCTACGGCCGAGCCGGCGCGACCACCCCGGGAACGCCCTGCACGAGTTTGCGGAACGCTGCGCCGCGCGCTTCGAAATTCTCGAACTGATCGTACGACGCACACGCCGGCGACAGCAGCACGACGGGGTGATCGTAGGTCGATGCCGCGGCATCGCGCGCGGCTTCCTCGACGGCGCGGTCGAGGGTGCCGACTGTGACATTGGCGACCTTGCCGTCGAGCGTTTTGGCGAACTCTTCCGCAGCGGCCCCGATCAGGTAAGCCTTGCGGATGCGGGGAAAATACCCGGAGAGCTGTGCGATGCCGCCGGTCTTGGGCTTGCCGCCCGCGATCCAAAAGATATCGCCGAAGCAGGCCAGCGCCTGGGCGGCGGAATCTGCGTTGGTGGCTTTCGAATCGTTGATGAACAGCACCCGATCGCTGCGGCCGACCTCTTCCATGCGGTGAGCCAGCCCGGGAAACGACCGCAATCCGGCCTGGATGACGCGCCGATCGATCCCGAGCGCGAGCGCAGCCGCCACCGCACAAGCGGCGTTCTGGGCATTGTGGCGCCCCCGTAAGGGCCCGATGTTGCTGAGATGTGCGACCTCCTGGGCGGTGCCGCCGGTGGCCTCGACGATGCGTTCGGCGTCCACATAGATCCCGTAAGCCAACGGGTGGCGCACCGAAACGCGCACGACGCGCCGGCCGCTGCGCGCGGCCCGGTCAGCGATCGCCTGGCACCGGTTGTCGTCGACGCCGACGATCGCGGCGCCGTCGGGCGGAACGCCCGCGATCAGCCGCTCTTTGACGGCAGCATAGTTGTCCATGGTGCCGTGGCGATCGAGATGGTCCTCCGTCAGATTGATCAGGATCCCGATCGACGGGTCGAGGCTCGTGGCGAGGTCGATCTGGAATGACGAGCACTCGATGACATGCACACGCCCGAGTTGGGGCGGAGCGAGCGAGAGGACTGCCGTACCGATATTGCCGCCGAGCTGGGTGTCGAAACCGGCCTTCGCGCAGACGTGGGCGATCAGCGCCGTCGTGGTCGACTTGCCATTGGTGCCGGTGACCGCAACAAAAGGCGCTTGAGGCGCATGGGCGCGCCGCTCGCGGCAGAACAGCTCGATATCCCCGATCACTTCGACCGCCTTGGCGCGGGCAAGCCCGACCGGCCAATGCGGCGCCGGATGGGTCAATGGAACGCCGGGCGCGAGCACGAGCGCTGCGATCGCGCTCCAGTCGAGTCCGCGCAGGTCCTTGACCGCAATGCCCGCACTTGCCGCATCAGCGATGCGGTCCGGGCTGTCGTCCCAGCCCACCACGTCGGCCCCGCCGGCGGCGAGCGCGCTGGCAGCGACCATCCCGGAGCCACCGAGACCGAACACGGCGACTTTTTTGCCGGCGAAGGTGGTAATGGGGATCATTGCGACGTGTCGCCGTTAGAGGTGCCGTAGGATGGGTTGAGCGCAGCGAAACCCATCATGCCGAGAGACGATGGGTTTCGCTCTGCTCAACCCATCCTACACGCCTTATCGCAGCTTCAAGGTCGACAATCCCGCGAGGGCCAGCACCACCGCGATGATCCAGAATCGGATCACGATCTGCGGTTCGGTCCAGCCGAGTTGCTCGAAGTGGTGATGGATCGGCGCCATGCGGAACACGCGCTTGCCGGTGAGTTTGAACGACACCACCTGGACGATCACGGAGACCGCCTCGAGCACGAACAGCCCGCCGATAATGGCAAGCACGATCTCGTGTTTGGTGATGACCGCGATGGTTCCGATGAGGCCACCAAGCGCAAGCGAGCCGGTGTCGCCCATGAAGATCGAGGCGGGCGGACAGTTGAACCACAGGAAGCCCAGGCCGGCGCCGAGAATGGCGCCGCACAGCACCGCGAGCTCGCCGGCGCCGAACACGAAATTGACCTGCAAATATTCGGCGAAGTTCGCATTGCCGATCGCCCACGAAATTGCCCCGAAGCAGCCGGCTGCGATCATCACGGGTCCGATCGCGAGGCCATCAAGGCCGTCAGTGAGGTTCACGGCATTGCCGGCCCCGACGATGATGAAGGCGCCGAAGATGAGGAAGAACCACCCGAGATCGAGCAGCACGTCCTTGAAGAAGGGGAATGCCAGCGACGTCGCCATGGGGGCACGGCCAAGCACCGCAATCGCGTAACACGCGGCGCCGGCGATGAGGAACTCGATAAATAGGCGCGTTCGTCCGGAGATGCCCGCATGAGTTTGCTTCGTCACCTTGAGATAGTCGTCGTAGAAGCCGATCGAACCGAAGCCGAGCGTCACCCCAAGCACGACCCAGACATAGGGATTGCCCGGGTTGGCCCACAACAGTGTCGAAACAATAAACCCGGACAAGATCATGAGACCGCCCATGGTGGGCGTCCCCGTCTTGGAGATGAGATGCGATTGCGGGCCGTCGGGCCGGATCGGCTGGCCCTTGCCTTGCCTTAACCGCAACCGGTTGATGATGGTCGGGCCGAACAGAAACACGAAAACACCGGCCGTGAACATCGCGCCGCCGGTGCGGGTGGTGATGTAGCGAAATACATTGAGAACCGAGATGGTGTCGGAAAAATTGGCCAACCAATAGAACATGCGATCAGCCCTGTACGCGCACCGGTTCGGGCGCTGTGGCGAAGGAATGGCGCCGCATCAGCGCCTTGACGATGGGTCCCATCCGCGAGCCTGCCGACGCCTTGACCATGATAACGTCGCCGGCACGGACCGCGGCCACGACCTGCGGCTCCAGCTCCCCCGCGGTTTTTGCATAGCCGCCACGGCGCGCGGAGGGAAGCACATCCCACAGCGCCGCCATCAGCGGCCCGCCGCAATAGACGAGATCGATGCCGTTGTGGCGGATCGGGTCGATGAGGCCGCGATGAAGGTCCGCGCCGGTCGGCCCCAATTCCAGCATGTCGCCGATCACCGCGATGCGCCGGCCGCCCGGCCCGAGCGGCGCCTGGCCCAAGAGGGCGAGCGCGGCCCGCATCGACGTCGGATTGGCGTTGTAGCTTTCGTCGATGACGAGCGCCAGTCCGCCCGGCAGTTCGAGTGTGATCCGGGTGCCGCGGCCGGCCGCCGGCGCCTGCTGTGCCAATGCAACCGCCGCCCGCGCGAGATCGGCGCCCACCACGCTGGCGGCAGCCAGCACCGCGAGCGAATTCATCACCAGATGGCGTCCGGGCGCGCCGATCTTGTAGGTGATCGGCTGGCCCAGGATCTTGGCCTCGACGGTCGAGCAGTCCGGGTGCAGTGCGCATTTGAGAAGACGGGCCTCGGCGCCCGCGTGTTCGCCGAACGAGACGATGTTGTGCACTCCAGCTTCTTCGGCCCGCCGCCGCAATCTTGCGAAATGCGGATTGTCGCGGTTGATCACGGCAGCGCCGCCGGGCTCAAGCCCCAGAAAGATCTCCGCCTTGGCGTCCGCGATTTCCGCCACCGAGGCGAAAAATTCGAGATGCACCGGCTCGACGGCCGTGATGATCGCCACATGCGGACGCACCATACGCACGAGCGGCGTGATTTCGCCCGCATGGTTCATGCCGATCTCGAACACCCCGTAGCGCGCCGCTTGCGCCATTCGGGCGAGCGATAACGGTACGCCCCAATGGTTGTTGAACGACGCCGGCGATACGTGGGCTGCTCCGCTTGAGGCGAGAGCCAGCGCCAGCGCCTCCTTGGTCGAGGTCTTCCCGACCGACCCGGTCACCGCCACAATTTTCGCAGCCGAGCGCCGGCGTGCGGCGCGCGCGACCTCCCGCAAAGCTTCCAGCACATCGTCGACCACCATGAGCGGCGCGTCGTCGCCATGGCCATCGCGCCGGTTCCGCGCCACCACCGCGAGCGCGGCGCCCTGCCTGAGCGCGGCGGCGACGAAATCATGGCCATCATGGGCGTCGCCCTTGATGGCGAAGAAGGCCTCGCCGGCCTTAATGGTGCGGCTGTCGATGGAAATCCCGGTGACGGCCTGCGGCAGCGGCCCCACCCGCTCCGCTCCCGTCGCCGCCGCTATCGCGTCGACCGTCCACAGCGGCGCCGTCATGTATGCCCTCCTGCCACAAGCGCGTCCTGCACCGCCTCGTGATCGCTGAATGGCACGATTTTTTGTCCAATGATCTGGCCGGTTTCGTGGCCTTTGCCGGCAATCAACAGCACGTCGCCTCCTGCGAGATCCTCGACCGCACGGTGGATCGCCTCATTGCGGTCGCCGATCTCGTCGGCGCCGGGGGCGCCGCCCAAAATCGCGGCCCGGATGGCGCCGGGCTCTTCGCTGCGGGGATTGTCGTCCGTGACGATGACGCGGTCCGCCTTCGCGACCGCAATTGCCCCCATCAGGGGCCGCTTGCCGGCATCGCGGTCGCCGCCGGCGCCGAACACGACGACGAGCTTGCCGCTCACATAGGGGCGCAGCGCGTCAAGCGCCTTGGCGAGTGCGTCCGGCTTGTGCGCATAGTCGACAAAGATCGGCGCGCCGGATTTGCGGCCGACCAGCTCGAGCCGCCCCTTGGCGCCGACCAATCCCTCAAGCGCGGCAAAGACGGCAGCGGCATCGCCGCCGGCCGCGATCGCCTGACCGGCCGCAACCAGGGCGTTTTCGACTTGAAACGCGCCAACCAACGGCAACTGCACTTGATACTTCACGCCACCATACTCAAGCGTCAAAACTTGCGAAAATCCAGCGACGGCAGACGAGATGAGCCGGATATCCCGGGCCGTCCGTCCGACCTCGATGATGCGCAGGGAGCGACCGCGCGCTGCATCTTTAACTTCTGCGGCGAACGTATGATCGACTGCGACTACTGCAACGCCGTCCGCTTTCACCAGGTTCCGGAACAGGATCAGCTTGGCTTGGCGGTACGCTTCCTGCGTGCCGTGATAGTCGAGGTGGTCGCGGCTGATATTGGTAAAGCCCGCGATGCCGACGCGCAGGCCGTCGAGGCGGTGCTGATCGAGCCCATGGGACGACGCCTCGACCGCGAGGTGCGTGATCCCCTCGCCGGCGATGCGGTCGACGATGCGATGGAGCTCGACCGGATCGGGCGTCGTCAGCGCGCCGTATTCCTCGCCGGCCGGCGTGACCACCCCGACGGTGCCGATGCTGGCCGCGGCATGTCCGAGCGCGGTCCAGATCTGGCGCGTGAAGGCCGTGACCGAAGTCTTGCCGCTGGTGCCGGTCACGGCCGCAATGGTTGCGGGCTGCCGTGGATAGAACTTCGCCGCCGCAAGCGCGAGCGCGCGCCGCACATTGGGTACGTTCACCAGGGCGACATGGTCCGGCAGTGGAGCAGGCGGCTCGCATTCGGCCAATACGGCGACCGCGCCCCCTGCCACCGCCTGCGACAAGAAGCCCAGCCCATCGACCTTGGTGCCGGGCACGGCGACGAACAGGAAACCGGGTTTCACGGCGCGGCTGTCGGCCGAAATTCCGGTCACCGCCAATGTCGCAAAACGCCCGTCGCAGCGGGCCTCGCTGGTCAAAAGGTCACGTAGCATCATATGCGTCGCCGAGCCCTCGAATCGAGCTGGAGCCGCCCAGGGGCTCATTTATACCAACAGGGATTCGCTGCAACTGATCCTATTATCAGAACACGTTCCCTGGGGGGTCCTTAAATATGAGGACGCCCCACAGGGCTGGCGGCGGGCCGAAGGGCGCGGAGCAACCCCGCATATAGCACGTCCGCTTACCTCCGATGGCGCCGCGATGCTGCGGTGCCGCAGATTTCAGCCTTGGGCTAATTGCAGAACTTGCGCAGAATTCGATGCACGCCATTGTCTCGCGTTCGATTTCCGTAGCAGCAATGAAGTGTGATTTACCTCACACTCGGAAGCCCTTTCCTCGAATACAATTAGCTTAGCGTGAGGGGCGAACGGGTATGACTGGTTCATACAGCGAAATCCGAGCGCCATCGACAATTGGATCTCATTTGATCGAGCCGAGGCTCAAGGAGAAGGCCTATGTTTGACGGCACGTGTGAAATACGCCGCGCCAACGTTCGCGGCGATGGGCGGGCGCAGCTCGATTTGAAGGCAGACAACGGAGCGTTTGACTGGAGCTGGTTTGTCAGCTCGACGCAAAACGTCAACGCGGTCCTGGCGGCTGCATTTACGGCGCTCGCTACGAATAAGAAGGTCTACTGCACGATCAACGACCCCGTCCAAGCCTGGGCAGAGGTTGTCAACTTCGGCGTCGCCAAATAGCGCCGACGAGGCGCCGCTTGGTCGCTCGTGTGATCAGCGCTAGCCCGGGTGCCGCCGGCGCAGGCCTCGCATGGCACCCGGTGCAAGGAGCAACATGGCGGAGAATCAGACGGGCCCCTCTACATGGACCAACTGGTCCGGCCGCTTCAGCGGCCCTGTAAGCACGTCCTTTGAGCCCGACACGTACGCGGACCTAGTTAACGTGGTGCGGCGGGCGTCAGCCGAGGGGCACACGCTCCACGTCTCAGGCAGCAGCTGGGCGTTCGAGAACAGCGCGTATTCGCCTGACTGGATGGTGAGTCTGCGGCGGCTGAACAAGCCGTTGTCGGGCGTGACAGACGGTGCGCTGAACGCCCAGTGGGCGGCGAACCAGGCGGCTGGCCAGGACGTGCTCTTCCATGTCGAGACCGGCGCAACGGTCGCCGACGTCAACGACCTGCTTGCCGAACGCGGTCTCGCGATGCCGACGCTCGGCGGGGCAAACGGCCAGGCGATCGCGGGGGCGATCAGCACGGGAACACATGGCGGCGACGTCGAAGTGCCGCCCCTTGCAGACGCGGTGATGGCGATGCACCTCATCACAGAGGGCGGGCGCGAGCTGTGGATCGAGCGCGCGTCTCAGCCGATCACCGACGACGCTGCACTTGGCGTGGCACTCGCGCGTTCCAGTCCCAGCGCGGAGATCGTGCGCACCGACGACATCTTCAACGCGCTGCTCGTCGCAGTCGGGCGATTCGGTGTCATCTACTCATATGTCCTGCGCGTTCGACCGGCCTTCCGCCTTGCCGAATGGACGACACGGATCACTGCCGCTTCGTTGACCGCCGCCTTACGGAACGGCGTCGCCCACGGCACGTTCCTCGCACCGCTGCTGGCGATGCTCCCCGCGCCACCGACTTCCCTGAACGCGATAAATATCGCGGACCCACGCGGCGTGGAGGTCGCATTCGACACGAACAACCTCGGCATGTGCTTCGTGAAGCGGCGATGGTTGACGAACGACATGACCGATCTGGGAATGTCGAACTCTCAAAACCCGCTGTGCGCGATCGGCGCGGCCGGCGTGCTCACAGCGGCAATCGCAGTCCTCGCGCCATTCGCAGGCATCCCGTTCTACGGCGCCGCCGTCGCCACGCAGATTGGGATACTGAACGCGAGCCTCTTTACGAACCCGCTGCAGCCGGCGGGCGAAATGCTGGCACGCGTGCTGTCAGCGTTCTGGTCCCTCGGCCTAGGTTGGGCGATCCCTCAGATCAGCGGCATCGAGTTCGGGCTCCAGTACCAGGATTCGATGGGCAACGGCAAGCGGGGGCCGTCGAACCTGATCATCTCGGGGTTCCGAGAGCAAAGCCTCCAGGGCTGCTACCGCGTAGACTCGATCGAGCCGATCTTCGACGCGCATTCGACGGGCTATATTGACTTTCTGGATGCGATCCTGGCAGCAGCACCGAATTCGAAGCAGGCCGGCTATATCTCGCTGCGCTGGTCGGCGACGTCCCGGGCGACTCTGAGTATGCACAATTTCCCGAGCGCACATGCGGTCGCGATCGAGGTGCCGTCGCTGCGCGGGCTGCCGGACAACGCGACGTGGATGGCGTTCCTCGAAGCCGCCGCAGTATCACGGGGCGGGCGGCCGCACTGGGGGCAGATCAACAACCTCAACGTCTCGTCGACGATCAATCTGTTCGGGGGCAACGTGGGCGCGTGGCGGTCCGCGTTGGGTTCTGTCGTGGGCAGCGCGATGACGTTCAGCAACGCGTTCACGACGCAGCGGGGCCTCGAACCAACCGCGGGCGCGACGGCCACGGTGTCGGGTCAGCGTGCTGTCGACCTTGCGGGCGGCGTAGCAGTAGTGCCGGCGATCTCACTGCTGCTCAAGACGGAGCCGATTGCGATCAGACCGAAGCTGGGGCCAATCGGGTCATCCGTGCCGCCGTCGAGGCTGGTTTAGCCCTTTTATCGGCCCTAGCAGAGTACGAGGACTTCGCGGAGGCCGCTCCAGTCGCGGGCGATATTCCATAAGTCCCATTCCGCGAAATGCTGCCAGCCCCGTGACCGGTATGGGTCACAAAGAGCCAAGCCACCCTTGCGTCCGCCCGGCAGGACTTCCTTCGATAGCTGACGCGGCTGTGCACGCAACCGCCCGGAATCAGGCAGGTCTTTTCCGATCCCACGCGGATGCGGCGATGTTGGGCACGCTCCACCCTACAATGCGTGGATTTCAATGGAACGTGCTCTGGCGATAAGCGCGAATGCGGGCGCGCCCGCGCCCTGCCTTCCGGTGGCCGGTGCGGTGGTGTAAACTTGCGCACAGCCGCCCCGTGAACGAGATCTGCCGGTATCTCCGATCCCCCAACGGGCAGGCGTGGTGCCACCGGCGGGCATCGCCTCCGCAATGGCCGGCCTTTTTTGGTGCTGCTGAAAAACTCCCTCGCGACGCTGCGCACGCGTCGCGGGCCACAAGAATGCAGGGAGGACCACATGTTTTTTCGAGGCTCGATCGGAGCGGCCGCGCTCATCGTGGCGCTGCTGACCGCAACCGCCGCGCAGGCGTTCGATGACGCCAAGTATCCCAACCTCAAGGGCCAGTGGCACCGCGCCGAAGGCAACGCGGGCGCTGGTCGATTCGATCCGACCAAGCCTCCCGGCCGGTTGCAGGAAGTACCGCTGACGGCGGAGTATCAGGCCATCTACGAGGCCAACCTCGCCGACAAAGAGGCGGGCGGACAGGGCAGCGACCCGACCTACAAATGCCTGCCGCCCGGCATGCCGCGAATCATGCACGCCTATGCGCCGATGGAAGTCGTCGTGATGCCGGACACCACGTATATCCTGATGGAACACATCCACGACAATCGCCGCATCCATACCGACGGGCGCGACTTTCCCGACAACATGGATGCCGACCCGATGTTCGCGGGTTATTCGATCGGCAGATGGGTCGACGAGAACGGCGACGGCCGCTACGACGCGTTGCTGGTCGAGACCCGCGGCTTCAAAGGCCCCCGCAACTACGATGTCAGCGGCACTCCGCTGCACCGGGACAATCAGAGCATCATCAGGGAGCGCATCTATTTGGACAAAAACGATCCCGACATGCTGCACGACGAAATCACCATCATCGATCACGCGCTGACGCGCCCTTGGACCGTCACGAAGAACTACCGTCGCGCCCAATCAAAGCAGCCGATCTGGTGGCACGAGGACATTTGCGCCGAGGCCAACGTCCATGTCGATATTGGAGGGCAGGCCTATTTCCTGAGCGCGGACGGCCTGCTGATGCCCACCAAGAAGGACCAGCCACCGCCGGATCTGCGCTATTTCAAGCAGACCCGGAAGTGACCGGATTTCAAGCAGACCAGGAAATGACCGGCGGCGGGTGTCATACTGCGCCAATGAGCGAGTGAAAGAACTCGTGCCTCATCCTGAGGAGCCCGCCCTCTTGGGCGGGCGTCTCGAAGGATGGATGCACGGCATTGACTCGCTGCCATCCTTCGAGACGCGCGCAAGAGCGCGCTCCTCAGGATGAGGGCTTTTCTGCTGAGTGCGCCAGCCGGCCTCCGGCCTTCTTCCAGGCATCGAGGCCGCCGTTGATGTGGCAGGAAGCCGCGAGGCCCGCCTCCTGGGCGGCCTGCACGGCCATCGCGGAGCGCTCGCCATAGGCGCAGTAGAACATGAGCCGCTTGCCCGTGGATTTCGCCAGCTCGTACAGGATGCCGCCGCTTTGGATATTCTCCTTCAGCGACGGGTAGGGCACGTGCATCGAGCCCGAAATCTCGCCGTGACGCTCCCGCTCGCTGCGTTCGCGCAGATCGATGAGCGCCACATCGGAGAGGCCGATCAAGCGCTGTGCCTCCTGTGCCTTTACGGCCCAGCCGCGACGCGCGATCTCCTCCTGCGCCAGGCCGATTTTCATGTTGGCGGGCACGGCCACGTCCATCATCTTCGGATTGGGGAGATTGAGATTGTTCATCAGGTCTGCGAATTCCTCGGCCGACTTGACTTGAAGCCGCGGGTTGAACGCCTTCTCCTCGCCGATCGTGGAGACGGTGTCGCCTTTGTAATCATGCGCCGGATAGACCAGCGTCGTGTCCGGCAGGTTTAGAAGCCGCCCGAAGATCGACTCGTATTCCGCGCGGGGGTCGCCGTTCTGAAAGTCGGTGCGGCCGGTTCCGCGGATCAGCAGGGTGTCGCCGGTGAACACCCGGTCCGGCATGACAAAGCTGTAGGAATCATCGGTGTGGCCGGGCGTATAGATGGCCTTAAGCGCCAGCCCTTCGATCGTGAGCCTGTCGCCGTCGCCAAGCCGCATCGACACCACGTCGGCTTTGGTTTGTTCACCCATCACGGTGATGCATTGCGTGCGGTCGCGCAACGCCCCAAGGCCCGTGATGTGGTCGGCGTGAAGATGCGTGTCCAATGCCTTGACGAGCTTCAGATCAAGTTCGCTTACGAGTTGCAGATAGCGGTCAACCTTTTCGAGCACCGGATCGATGATCAAACCCTCTCCGCCGGGACGGCTGGCGAGCAGGTAGGTGTAGGTGCTGGATGCCTGATCGAAGAGCTGGCGGAAGATCACGGCGCGATCCTTTCTTCTGCCTCATATGCCATAGCGTCTATTCGGGCGATATTGTCGATCTGAATACTATTCAGCGATGATCGCCGCCGCCCGACTCTCAGGTAAGGCAATTGGCGCTAGCATGCGAGATGAGCTGTCGTGCGTTGCGCAGTCGCACGCAATCCTTTGTGGAAAGTGGCTCCAGCTAAAACTCAGCCCATGACCTCGTCCCTTGGCCCGCCTTACCGGATCGGCGTCCGCGAATCGATGATTGGCGCACCGGTGTCGCGCGCCTTCCTTTGCGCTTTGCCCGCAAGCATCGTCCGGAAGGCTTTGATCTCGGTGGCGACGAAATCAAAGAAGGCGCGCACGCGCGGTGCGCGTTGCAAGTCTCGGTGCGCGAGGAGATAGTAATTTGTCACCAAATCCGGGACATCGTCGATCAAGCGGACCAGTTCGCGGTCGCTGTCTCCCTCGATGATCAGCAAAGGCGCAAGTCCGGCGCCCGATTTCACGGCTAAAACGAAACCGGGCCAGTTGTCACTGCGGGCAGCGATTGTCGCGTGTGGCGCAATGGCTCGAAGCCATTGCGCCACCGGATAGTGCGCAATGGCGCCATCGGGTGCGACCACGAAATGACGGTCGATATCCTCGAGGCGTTCGGGTCGGCCATGGCGTTCGACATAGGAGCGGCTCGCATAGATACCCCAGCGTCCTTCTGCGATCTTGCGGCCGACAAGAGAGCCGTCCCGGGATTCACCGGCGCGGATAGCGATATCGGCCTCTCCTTTCGACAGATCGAGAAACCGGTCGCTCATCACGAGTTCGACCCGCAGGCTTGGGTAGCGTGCGTGAAAGCGGTCGAGCAGGTGCGTTCTCGCCAGACGGTCAGCGACGGACGCAGGGCAGGTTACGCGAATGGTGCCGGTGAGGTCTTGGTCGCACGATGCCAAGCGCCGTTCCAACGCCGCCACCGCATCCTCGACGCCCTCGGCATAGGGCTGCAATTCCTCTCCGAGCTCGGTGAGCCGGTAGCCCCCGATGTGGCGCTCGATAAGCCGGCGCCCGAGACGCCTTTCCAGCTCCACGAGACGACGGTGCACAGTGGACTGGTTCACGCCGAGCGTCTTCGCCGCCGCCAGCGTGCTGCCTTGGCGAGCGAACGCCAGGAGGTGTTTGAGGTCGTTCCAGTCGAACACGCCTGCAGTATGCAACTTTGCGGCGCCATCCGGCAATCTTGCGGCTGTTCGGGGGCGGTGCGCAAGCCTACGAATCATCACGATTGTCCGGGGTTGTTCGACGGCCTTGGAGCGTGGCCGGACTGCGCCACACGCCAATTGCGGGATCAAGCAGAGATTACCGATATTGCAAGCCCACGCGGCAAAGAGGGTCACATGACCGGCACGTACGACGTCATCGTGGTCGGCGCACGTTGCGCGGGCGCATCGACCGCCATGCTGCTTGCGCGCAACGGTCTTAAGGTCCTGTTGGTGGACCGAGCCAAATTTCCAAGCGATATCCCGCACGGCCACCTCATTCACCGGCATGGACCCCGGCGCTTGCGCGACTGGGGCCTGCTTGAGCGGCTGGTTGCCACCGGATGCCCGCCGATCACGACAATCACCCGGGATACTGGACCATTCCCGCTTGTGGGCCGCGACCTGGTGATCGATGGCGTCGCGGCGGCCTACGGGCCGCGACGCATTACGCTCGATAACCTGCTCATCGATGGCGCGCTTGAGGCGGGTGTTGAGCTGCGGGACGGATTCGCGGTCGAGGAATACACAGGCGACGGAAATCACGTGACGGGTGTCCGCGGCCGCGATCGCACGAGCGGGGTGCGAGTAACGGAGCGCGCCGCCGTTACGGTCGGAGCCGACGGCCGCGGCTCCCACCTCGCCCGTACCGTCCGGGCAACAGAATACGAAGTCACACCGACGGTCGCCTGCTGGTATTTCTCCTACTGGAGCGGCGTGCCCGCCAATGGCCTGGAGCTTTACGAAAGGGGCGAACGGGCCATCTTTGGCCATCCCACGAACGATGGCTTGTTTGCCCTCTTTGTCGGGTGGCCGATTTGGCGACAGCAAGCCATTCAGTCGGACCTCGAACGATCGTTCATGGCAGTCGTCGATCTCATTCCCGGGCTTAGTGAGCGCGTTCGCGGTGGGCGACGCGAGGAACGATTCTACGGCGCCGCCAACCTGCCGAACTTCCTGCGCAAACCCTTCGGCCCGGGTTGGGCGCTCGTCGGCGATGCAAGTTGCCACAAGGATCCGTATCTGGCTCTGGGTATCTGCGACGCATTGCGCGACGCGGCGCTCCTCGCCGAGGCCATCAGCCAAGGCCTTTCGGCACGATGCTCGGTCGACAAAGCGCTGGCGGACTACGAGCGGCGTCGCAACGAGGCGACCCTGGCGGACTACCAGCTAAATCTCGAGTTCGCCCAATTCAAGCCACGCCCTCCCGAGGAGTGCGAGCTGTACGAGGCCCTGCGCGGAAACCAGGAGGCGACCAACCGGTTCTTCATGGCGCGTGAAGGAATGATCCCGCCCGCGACCTTCTTCGATCCACAAAACCCGAAATGCCTCATGGCGGCGGCCGGCGGGAAGACGCAGTGAGGGGAAGATGACCGTCAATTCCGACGCACAAGCAGTGAACGCGGCGCCGGTCGGCGCCGATGTCGGTTCGAGCGGCGCTCGGCTTCGACGCCTCGTTCTCGTCGCCACGATTGGAAACACCCTCGATTGGTATGATTTTTTGATATACGGATTTCTGGCCGGCACGATTGCGAAGCTGTTCTTCCCAACGGAAAGTGAACTCGCTTCGCTGCTCCTTTCGGTGGCGACGTTCGGTGTCGGCGCCGTCGTGCGGCCGATCGGCGCCCTGGTTCTCGGCATCTACTCAGATCGCGTCGGTCGCAAGGCAGCCTTGACCCTGACGATCTTCCTCATGGCCTTGGGGACCGGACTGATCGCGGTTGCACCCACCTACGCGTCGATCGGGATCTGGGCGCCGCTGCTCATCGTGATCTCGCGCCTGCTGCAGGGTTTTTCCTGCGGCGGCGAACTCGGCGGCGCTACCGCAATTCTGGTGGAAAATGCGCCGGACGACCGGCGGGGCTTGTACGGGAGTTGGCAGACTGCCAGCCAAGCGGCCGGCCTCATGCTCGGCACCATGATGACGACGCTGGTTTCACTCTCGATGACGCCGGCTCAGTTCGAGGCTGGCGGATGGCGCTGGCTCTTCGCAATCGGTCTGCTCATCGTGCCGGTCGGCTTCTATGTAAGATCGAAACTCGACGAGCCGGAGGTGTTTCTGAAGGCCCGCAAGGAGGCAGCGGTCTTTTCCTTCACGGAGACGGTGCGGGACCAGTATCGACCGCTGCTCACCGGCACAGGAGTTGGGGTCCTGTACGCGGCGTGCGCTTATGTCCTGTTTATCTACATGCCTACATTTGCGGTCCGGCAGCTCGTGCTGCCGTTTTCACAGGCTCTGATCGCGACGACTGTCGCCGGCTGCGTGGTGTTCGTGGGCAGCCCCGTCCTGGCTGCGATCTCCGATCGATACGGCCGAAAGCCGCTCCTCCTCGTCGGCGCACTGGCCTTCGCGCTGTTAACCTATCCGGCTTTCGCTGCGATCAGTGTCCAGCCGAGTCTCGCCAAACTCGCTGTCGCGCAGTTGGTGTTCGGGCTGGCGATGGCGGTGTACGCCGGGCCCGCCATCTCGGTATATGCGGAGCTATTTCCAACCCGCCTGCGCTCCACCGCGGTGTCGTTGGTGCACAACATCCCGGTCGCCGTGGTCGGCGGATTTGCACCCCTCATCGTTACCTGGCTGATCGCCGCTACCGGCAATGTGCTCGCCCCAGCCTTTTATGTGGTTGCGGCTGCAATCGTCAGCACGATCGCCGTGCTCAGCCTCGACGACCGCTTTCGTGAACCGCTGCGGTGATGGTGCGATCGCCAGCGGCGGGTTAAGGAACCGGCAAGGAAAGGGAGATCACGCGGATTTTGCAAACCCGTAGAGATTCTCCGGATTGTCGACCAGGATGCGCTTGCGCGTTGTCTCTTCCGGCGCCCACACGGCCAGGAGATCGAACAGCAGGGCGTCATCCGGCAGGGTTCTGTTCTGCTCGCTCGGATGGGGCCAGTCGCTGCCCCACACCAATCGCTCCGGCGCCGCTTTGACGAAGGCCTGCGCGGTCTTGGTTGCTTCCGGATAGTCGGGCGGCCCGATCTTGCTGTTGGAATAGGCGCCCGACAGCTTGATCCAGGTGCGGCCCTTGTCGAGAAGGCTGCGCAGAACCGCGTGGGAGGGGTGGTCGATCCCGGCGGGCAGCGCCGGATGACCCAGATGATCGAACACCATTTGCGACGGCAGGCGCCGCAACAGGTCCGCATGGGCTACGATATCGTCGCCGTCTACATTGAACTGCACATGCCAGCCGAGTTCGTTGACGCGCTTGGACAGCGGCTCGACCATGTCCCAGCTGACGACGGCGTTGGCGCCGCCAAGGGAAAAGCGAATGCCGCGGATGCCGGCGTCATGTAAGCTTTTCAGTTCCGCATCCGTGATGGTGGGGTGCACGACCGCCACGCCCCGCGCGGTCGCGCCGAGTTGTTTGAGCGCATCGACGGTGACCCGGTTGTCGGTGGCGTAGTTGCGCGGCTGCACGACCACAACGCGGGTCGTTCCGGTGCGCTTTTGCAAAAGCCGGTAGTCCGACACGGTGGCGTTTTTCGGGTTCTGGCCCGGGCGCGGGTTGGATTCCGGAAAGCGCGGGTCGTAGATGTGCATATGGCAGTCGGCAGCATTGGCCGGCGCCTTCACCTTGGCCGGACCGGTGCCGGTCGTATTCGGCACGGCCTGCTGGGCGCGGCCGGCGGTTGCGTCGAGCGTGCCCGTCACGGCTGCGGCAGCGGCCGCAGTCAAGAACGTGCGACGGCCGATGGCTTGGTCACTCATTGATTTCCTCCCGTCATGCTGTTGCCCGGTCTTGCATTGCCCGGTCCTTGCAAGTGTACGCCAATCAGGTCGCACGATAGAAGGAGCCAGCAAAAATCGGCCGCTTCGCCCCTGTACAGCCGCAGACCGATCCGCTATGCCGCCTGGGCATCCCCCTCCCTACTCTTCCGCCGCATGCGGGGGAGGGTAGGGAGGGGGATGGCGCGGCATAAATACGCCGATGAGGCAGGGCGGCCATGACCCCAAAATCCAATGCCGAAACCCTGATCACCGTTTTCGGCGGCTCGGGGTTTCTCGGCCGGCATGTGGCGCGGGCGCTGGCAAAGCGGCAGTATCGCATCCGCGTCGCGGTGCGCCGCCCGGACCTCGCCGGCTATCTGCAACCCCTCGGCCGCGTCGGCCAGATTCATGCGGTCCAGGCCAACGTGCGCAATCGGCCGTCGGTCGCGGCTGCAGTGCGCGGCAGCGATGTGGTCATCAATCTGGTCGGCATCCTGTTCGAATCCGGCCGCCAGCGTTTCGACGCGGTGCAGAGTTTCGGCGCCGAAGGCGTCGCGTTGGCGGCAGCGGCGCACAACGCCCGGATGGTCCACATCTCTGCCATCGGCGCCGATGAGGATTCGAGTGCCGCCTATGCGAGGGCAAAGCGGCGCGGCGAGGAACTGGTGTTGGCCGCAACCCCAGAGGCCACCATTTTCCGGCCCTCGATCCTGTTCGGGCCCAACGACGATTTTTTCAATCGGTTTGCCGGCATCGCGAGGTTGTCGCCGTTTCTGCCGCTGGTCGGCGGCGGGCATACGCGGTTTCAGCCGGTCTTTGCCGGCGATGTTGCCGAGGCCATCGCCAAAGCTGTTGACGGCGCGACCCGGCCTGGCTCGATCTACGAACTCGGCGGGCCGGACGTCTTCACTTTCAGGGAGCTGATGGAATTCACTTTGGCGACCATCGAACGACGCCGGCTGCTCCTGCCGCTGCCGTTCGGGGTTGCCAAGCTGCAGGCGGCGATTTTCGAGCTGGTGTCCAAGTTCCCGTTGCGGGTTCTCTCCAAGCCGCTTTTGACCCGGGATCAGGTCGAGTTGCTACGCTACGACAATGTCGTCTCGGACACCGCGCGCCGGGACGGCCTCACGCTCGAAGGGCTTGGAATCACACCGCAATCTGTTGCCGCGATCGTGCCAACCTATCTGTGGCGGTTCCGCAAAGCCGGGCAGTTTCGCGGCCATCTGGCTTGAGCGGATCAGGCCCAATGTAAGCATGTAGGGTGGGCAAAGGCGCGTGGCCCCCCCGCCTTGCAACTCGGGCAGCCTTTCCAGCGCCTTTGCCCACGCCGTCCGACCGAGGTTTTACCGCGTGGGCAAGGTCGCGCGAGGCTGCTGCATATGTGATCGGCTGTGCCAAGCGACCTTGCCCACCCTACGGTCGGTTCCGAGATCTGCTCTACCCCAGCAGCGCAAGCCCGACGAGGCCGAGCGTGCCGACGATCACCCGCCACCATGCGAACAGGTCGAAGCCGTGCCCGGAGACGTAGTCGAGAAACCCTTTCACCACGAACCACCCGGCGATGAATGACGCAATGAACCCGATCGCCACCACCACAATATTGTCGGCGCTCATGTGGGCGCCGTTCTTGTAGAGGTCATACGCGAAGGCGCCAGCCATCGTGGGCATGGCGAGATAAAACGAGAACTCCGCGGCCGAGCGGCGGTCGGCGCCGAGCAGCATCGCGGAGATGATGGTTGCGCCGGAGCGCGAAACGCCTGGAACCATGGCAAGGCACTGGCAGATGCCGATGCCGAGATAAACCGGAAGCGAAAAGGCGGTCGCATCGCGGTAGCGCGGCCGCAGATCGAGGCTGTCGACATAGAGCAATACCGCCCCGCCGGCGATCAGGCTGAAGCAGACGATCCACGGATTGAACAGCACGCCCTTGATGAAGCCGTGCAAAAGGGCGCCGATGACCGCGGCCGGCAGGAACGCAACGAGGACGCCCAGCACGAATCGCCGCGCCTTGACGTCGGAAAGCATTCCCACCGCTATGTTCCATAGCTTGGCGAAGTAGATGCTGAGCAGCGCCAGGATGGCGCCGAGCTGGATCAGCACCGCAAAGGTATTGCCGAAATCGTCGTCCCCGAAGCCAAAAAAATGCTGCAGGAGGAGCAGGTGCCCGGTCGACGACACCGGAATGTATTCGGTGAGGCCTTCGACGATGCCGAGACCGGCTGCCTTGAAAATATCGACCAACATGGACAGGAACTCCGTGTAAACCGCCAAGATCACAAGATGAACAAGGATCGCGAGAGACCCCCAAGCCGCAGTGCTTGTGGCCCAACCGGACCGTCCGGGCAAGATCCCCCTCCCTACCCTCCCCCGCCTCGCGGGGGAGGGTAGGGAGGGGGTTAGCCGAGCCCGACGCCGGCCAACACATCAACGCTCGATTGGTTCACCCGTTGATATTCCATTAAGGCTGATCCACGCGCCCTCCTGGGAGCGCGGGCGTCCCGCCCGCCCTTGTGTTAAAGAAGATGCGGGCGAGACGCCCGCGCTCCCAGGAGGCAGGGGCATTGCCCGGATTTAAACGCATTGTGGATTTCTATACGTTGCCATTTGAAGGAACCTGTTCGCCGCCGATCAGGTCGATGTGACGCTTAAACCCGATGCTTACCCTGTTTCACCATCCCCTCTGTCCGCACTCGCGGTTCGTGCGCATCGCGACGGGCGAGTACGGTCTCAATCCCACGCTCGTCGAAGAGCGCCCGTGGGAGCGACGGAACGAGTTTCTGGTCCTCAACCCGGCCGGCACGACCCCGGTGTTGCTGGAAGAGGGGCATCCGGCGGTGCCGGGCGCGTCGATCATTGCGGAATATCTCGACGAGACTCGCGGCGTTGCGCTTGGCAGCCATCGCCTGTTGCCGGTCGATCTCGCCGGGAGAGTCGAGGTTCGGCGTTTGCTCGGCTGGTTCAACGACAAATTTTACGCAGAGGTCAGCGGTCCGCTGGTCACCGAACGGGTCCTCAAGCGGCTCATGACCCGGGCCCACGGCGGTGGGGCGCCCGAACCCGACGCAATCCGTGCGGCGCTATCTAACATCAAGTATCATCTTGACTATATCAGTTGGCTGGTGCGCACCCGCGACTGGCTCGCCGGCGAGCGCCTGAGCTATGCGGACCTTGCAGCGGCGGCGCATTTGTCCGTGATCGACTATTTGGGCGACGTGCCGTGGCATCAAGACGAAGCAGCCAAGAACTGGTACGCGAGGGTGAAGTCGCGGCCCGCATTCCGGCCGCTGCTGACCGAGTCCTTTCCGGGAATTGCGCCGTCCCGGACCTACGCCGATCTCGACTTCTGACCGCGCCTGCCGACATCAGGCAGGCGCTCGCAAAGGCAGCGAAAGCGCTTGGCTTCGATGCGGTCGCGGTGGCAAGTCCGGCGTTGGCTCCGCAGGTGCGGCAAGGCCTCGCGGGCTTCCTGGCCCAAGGCCTTCACGGCGAAATGGACTGGATGGCGGCGCGGCCCGAACGCCGCGGCGATCCGCGCATCTTGTGGCCGGACGCGCGATCGATCGTGATGCTTGGGGTCAATTACGGGCCGGATCATGATCCCACCGTCATTCTTGCGAAGCCTGAACGGGCCGCCATCTCGGTCTACGCGAATGGCGACGACTACCACGACGTGATCAAGAAGCGGTTGAAGGCGCTGGCCCGCTGGCTCGTTGCTCAGGCGGGCGGCGACGCCAGGGTTTTCGTCGATACCGCCGCGGTGATGGAGAAACCGCTCGCCGCGGCCGCCGGCCTCGGCTGGCAGGGCAAGCACACCAACCTGGTATCGCGCGAATTCGGCTCCTGGCTGTTTCTGGGCGCGCTCTTCACCACGTTGGAGTTGCCTCCCGACGCGGCCGAACCGGATCGCTGTGGAACCTGCAGCGCGTGCCTCAACATCTGTCCGACCGCGGCATTTCCGGCGCCGTATCGTTTGGATGCGCGGCGCTGCATCTCCTACCTCACGATCGAGCACAAGGGCCCGATTCCGCGTGATTTGCGGCCGCTGATGGGCAACCGCATCTACGGCTGCGACGATTGCCTCGCGGCTTGTCCCTGGAACAAGTTTGCCCACCAGGGGCACGACGCAAAACTCGCCGCCCGTGCCGAACTCCGCGCGCCGGCGCTCGCCGAACTTGCACGGCTCGACGACGCTGGATTTCGCAAGCTGTTCGCCAGGACCGCGATCAAGCGGACCGGGCGCGACCGCTTCGTCCGCAACGTCCTGATTGCCATCGGCAACAGCCGCAATCCCGCCCTCGCAACCTGCGCCGAGCGCCTCCTCAACGATACTTCCGCTATCGTCCGCGGCGCGGCAGTATGGGCGCTGGGGCGGCTGGTTGGGAAGCAGGACCTGGCGGCGTTGGGGGCAAAATATGGGGCCGCCGAAACCGATCCCTCGGTGCAGGATGAATGGGCGTCGGAGGGCTATGGCATGACGCTGCGGTCTGTCGACATTTGAAGACCTTTCGGGCACCACAGACGTGGTGCCCGCTGATCGCAGTCGTGATGCCGTCGGATTGTTATGCGGAATTCGGGGACCTGCCACAACGTCCGCTTTAGCACCTTCGCCGGACGCCGTTCAGATTGCATTCAGCTTGCGTGGAGAAGGTGGCCGTCGGGGCGCTACCGATAACCACGGAGGACATGATGCGCGTCATGACGCTGGCGGTCGCGGCCGCCTTGGCGGTCAGCTTAGCCGTTCCGGCTTCGGCGGCTAAGCGCAAAGCCGCCCCTACGACCGCTTCGTTCGAAAAATGCGAGCAACTCGCCATCGAAAGAGGGGTGCCGCACGGGCAGACAGGCCATAGCGAATTCGTGCAGCAATGCATGGGCCAGCGCCCAAAGGGCCGGTCGACCGGCTGACTTGATCCGGGCGATTTCATCGTCCGAACCCAGTGAGAGAAGCCTCGGCACTCCGGGTGCCGGGGCTTCTCGCGCGATACGCGGGAGAGTACGAAGCAAAAGACGAGACACAAACGGCGTTTCCGCATGATCACCCTGGTCTGCCCCGGCTTCGGTTACTCGACCCAGCATTACGTAGCGCTGTACGGCAAGCGTTTCGATCGCATCGTCGGCACAACGCGCAGCGCGACAAGCGCGGCTGCGCTCAGTGCGAGGCGGTTCGGCGATAATGCGGTCGATATGCGCGTATTCGACGGGGCCGCTGCTTCGCCTGCACTTGCCGCCGCCATTGCCGACGCAACCGTGTTACTGGTCTCCATTGCGCCTGATCGCGATACCGACCCGGTGCTGGCGCATTTGCGCGAGGCGATTGCGGCTGCGCCTCGGCTGAAGTCGATCGTTTATCTCTCGACCATCGCGGTCTATGGCAATCACGACGGCCGATGGATCGACGAAACGACGGCGCTCGCCCCGGCGCTGACGCGCGCTGCGAGCCGTATCGACGCGGAGTGCGCCTGGCAGGCGCTCGGAGAGGCGCAAGGCGTCCCGGTCGCCGTCATCCGCATCGCCGGAATCTACGGACCCGGCGCCAACGCGCTGGAGGCCGTAAAGGCGGGCCGGGCGCGACGGATTATCAAGCCCGGACAAGTGTTCAACCGCATTCACGTCGCCGATCTCGCACAGATCATCGACAAGGCGGTGGACGGGGCTTTGGGCCGCCGCGCCGGAGGGGTCTTCAATGCCGCCGACGATGAGCCGACTGCGCCCGGCGATCCCATTTTGTTTGCCGCCAGCCTGCTCGGCATTGCGCCGCCGGCCGAAATTGCTTTCGAGGAAGCAAAGAAGACGATGACGCCGTTCGCGGTCAGCTTCTACGGCGAAAGCAAGCGCGTGCGAAACGAGCGCGTAAAGTCCGTGCTCGGCGTTTCGCTTCGCTATCCGACGTATCGCGAGGGTCTGCGGGCGCTCGCAAACGAGCCGTCCGGGGCGTCCCGTCAGAATTGAGCCGCGACGGCTTCCAGCCCCATCACGTAGGCCAGCATTTTGACTTCGCGCTTCTGCTCGTCGTTGAGGCGCATGATCAGCGGAAGGGCGGCGGATTTGAGCTGCTGGACCTCGGCGCTGCTCGGATCGATGTAGGGCGTGGGGGAACCGCTCGATTGCGCCGCGCGAGTTTGCGGGTTCATGGCGTTCCTGGTGTACACGATCTTGCGCAGTGCGGCCTCGACTGCCGGCCACATCCGCTCCTGTTCGGCGGTGAGCTTCAATCGCTGCTTGATGCTGGCGATCTGCGCATCGTTGAGCACGCTGCTCGAACGGCTCGTGATCCGGCGCGCAGGCGCACTTGCGGCCTGCGCTTTCGGCGGCTCGGGCTTCGCAGTCTCGGCACCAGCGGCGGCTTCGCCCGTCGGTTCCGACATTGGCGGCGCTGTAGTCTCGATCGCGGTCGGCGTGGCCCCTGCGGCGGTTGGCCAAGGCGGCTCCGCCGTTGCCACGCCAGACAAGGCGTCTTGATCGAACCGCTCCCAATGCTCGACCGGCATCACGCTGGCCGTCGAGAACGCCGCCGGTTGGACGGGCAAGGCGGCGTCCGCAGATGGGAACCGCGACGCCACGATCTCGGCGGGCGTGGATGCCACGATCTCACCTGGAGGCGGAGCCGTGGACCGCAATGACACCGCGCTCAAGCTCACCCCCAGGCTCGCCATGGCGGCGAAAACCAGCATGATGAGGAAAGCTAACGCGAAGATGCCCGCTTTAGCGAAAACATGATGCACTTCTGCACCCCCAACCGAGCTCTTCGAAGAGCCGAACCCTCCGTTGCAAACATAGTTTAATTATGGCTAATCAACGGTAAAATTTGTCCCTCCGGCGGCGCCATCCGCGGCTTTTCCGCATCCGAACCTGGCTATACGCCTCAACCGCTCTCGTCTTTGCAAAACTCCGAAACAATGCCGATGAGTCGCTCGATATCCTCGGGTCGCGACAGGCGGTGGTCGCCATCCTTTATCAGCGACAGCACGACGTCGTCCTGTGCGAGGCGCGAAACCAGTTCGACAGCATGCCGCCATGGCACATCCGGATCGGCAACCCCTTGCAGGATGCGCACCGGGCATCCGGTTTCGATCAGCCCGCCGAGCAGAAGATGCCGGCGGCCGTCTTCGATGAGGGCGGCCGTTATCGGATAAGGTTCTGGAGAATATTGCGATGGACGCTCCCACACGCCTTCCGATTCGAGCTTTCGCTTCACCGGAGCCGGGAACCGCTTCCACATCAACTCCTCAGTGAAATCCACGGCCGGTGCGATCAGGACCAGTGCGGCCGGCGACAGCGGGCCGTGCGGCGATTCCCGGCGCCGCAATTCACGCGTAAGTAGAAGCGCCAGCCATGCACCCATGGAAGAACCAACCAGAACTTGCGGCCCATGGCAGTACGCGTCAAACACCGCAATGCTTTCGTCGAGCCAGCGGCTGATGGTTCCGTCAGTGAATTTTCCTTCCGACTCACCGTGCCCCGAATAGTCGAAGCGCACGCAATGACGCTGGTGCGCCGCAGCCCAACGGTCGAGTGCCGCCGCCTTGGTTCCACCCATGTCCGACTTTAGTCCGCCGAGCCATAACAGGCCGGGCGTCGCACCGCTTCGGCGTCGCACCACGATCTTGCGCATGTCGTCGCCGCGCCCGACGTGCAGGAATTCGGGTGCCGGCGCCGCCGGTTCCGGCGCGATGGCAGCGGTGGGTTCGAAGTCTTGCTGCATTACATTCCCAAAAAGATGCGCGACAAATCGCCAAGGATCGCGTGACCTCTTGAAGATCGCGTCCCCAAGAACCGCAAGGATCATGCCGCAAAGATCGTTGCGACCCGCCACCTTGCAGTTTATATCATGCCCGCCTCGAACGAGAGCTGCAGCCGGCGATAATAGTTAAAGCGTCCGAACAGGACGAACGTCAAAGTCCGGAGGGAAGTGGGGAGTGGCGATCATGTCGACGGCGGCGCGTTGCGCCGATGAGATGTCGAGCACGGACTGCCCGGAAGCTCCGATCGAGCCGGTGGCAGCGCATGCGCTGGTCGTTCTGATAGCGGTACCGACAGTCGAAGCCGGCGCGGCTGACGAGGGCGCCGTGGAACTCGCCCGCATTCTCCGCGCCAATGGACATCACGCCGTCGTTGTGTCCAATGGCGGCCGGCTGGAACCGAGCCTTGCCGCCAGCGGCGCTGAGACGATACGGGTCGACGTAGCGAGCCGGAGCCCGCTCGCCATCTTGCACAATGCTTTTGTTCTCAAACGCGTCATTGCCCAGCGTCGCTGCACGATCGTGCATGCGCTGGCGCGCGCACCCGCCTGGAGCGCGCTTATCGCCGCCCGCATGGCCGGCGTGCCTTTCGTGACCACCTGGTACAACGGATTTCGCGAGCAAAACGTCTTCAAGCGCTTCTACAACGGCGTGATGGCACGTGGCGAGCGGGTGATCGCCGTCAGCGATCAGATCGCCGATGCGATCGCGGCGCGTTACCGCGGCGCCTCGGGCCGCATTGTGGTGGTTCCGTCTCGCATCGATTTCGCAGCCTTCGACCCGGTGCTGGTGACGCCGCAGCGGATTGCAGCGGTGCGATCCGGGTGGGACATTGAGGCAGAAACCCGCGCCATTGTGGTGATCGGACGCATCCTGCGTCGCAAAGGGCACCACGTCGTGGTGCGGGCTGCGAGGCGTCTCAAGGAATTGGGACTGCGCGATCTCACCTTTGTTTTTGTCGGCGAGGACGAAGGCCGCTCCAGTTACGCGGGGGAATTATGGGATCTGGTGGTGGCGACACAGACGTCCGACGTGATCCGGATTGTGGGACCTCCGGACGATGTGCCGGCAGCCTACAGTGCGGCGACCGCTATTATTTCTCCTGCGATCCAGCTCGAAGGCTCGGAGCGAAGCGTGCTTGAGGCGATGGCGATGGCGCGGCCGGTGATCACGTCCGATCTCGGCGCCGGATCGGAGACGGTGTTGGCGCCTCCCGGGGTCGCGGAAGACCGCATGACCGGGCTGACGTTCAGGAGCGGAGACGATCGGGAACTCGCCGCGGCCTTGATCAGATTGTTATCTGCGCCGGACAGCGTCCGCCTGGCGGTCGGGCGACGCGGTCGCGAGCGCGTGGTCGCACAATTCGCCACCGACGAAGGCGCGACGCAAATGCTTGCCCTGTATGGGGAACTTGCACGTCCTCGGGCCTGACTTAAAGATCCCTGCCACGAAAAACCCGTCGCCCGCTCAACCCCCTTAAAATTCACGCAACACCGTTGACTTGTTGGCCTTTTGTACCGATCTTGAGAGACCTCCGCGTAGCAAAGCCGTGTGGACGTGGCCATGGGCGCTCCATGCTCGTCTATGGTTGCCGTCTAAAAGTTTGTTGCGCTGTGGGATGTGCAACAGCAAAAGGAGAAGATAGCCATTCGCCGCCCGATGAGAGCCGCGCCGCCCGTCGCGAAAGACGGTCCGCGCATCAATGATGACATCCGCGAACGCGAGGTTCATCTGATCGATAGGGACGGTGCCAATCGCGGCACAGTTTCAATTTCCGACGCATTGGCGCTGGCTCAGGAGGCCGGCCTCGACCTCGTCGAGATTTCCCCAAACGCCAAGCCGCCGGTCTGCAAGCTGCTTGATTTTGGCAAGTACAAATTTCAAGAGCAGAAGAAGCAGGCGGAAGCGCGCAAGAAGCAGAAGATCGTCGAAATCAAGGAAGTCAAATTCCGCCCGATGATCGACGATCACGATTACGATGTGAAGATGCGCTCGATGATTCGCTTCTTCGGGGAGGGCGACAAGGTCAAGGTGACGTTGCGCTTCCGCGGCCGCGAAATGGCGCACCAGGAACTCGGCATCAGGCTGCTCGATCGCCTCAAAGGCGATACCGAAAAGGTCGCCAAGGTCGAGATGGACGCCCGTTTTGAGGGGCGTCAGATGGTCATGGTGCTGGCGCCAAGATAGGCTCTCCGTTCGCCGCTTCCGGTGGGGTGGGCGCCCGGCATCGCTACGGGCGCTGATTTCCGTGCAGGTCTTGTTGTGGTCTTTTGCGGCCCCGGCGGTTGCCATTTGCCGGGCGCTCTGCCATAACCCGGCCTCCCGCCGCCCGGCTGAAGGGCTGCCGTGGCGGCGGAGTGCTCAAGCAGCACGCTCATGACGAGCAATCTGCTCAAATCAAGCCTTAAGCTTCGTCGAGCCTCACGCTCGCGAGCCTCAAGCTTCATCGAGCAGCACCGGTGGACCCACCCGACGCTCACCCGCTTGGCGGGCGAGGGGGGTGGGGTCCAGGTCGGAAAGGAGAGCCAAATGCCCAAGCTGAAGACGAAGTCGGGCGCAAAAAAGCGCTTCAAGGTCACCGCCTCCGGAAAGGTGCTTTTCGCCCAATCCGGCAAGCGCCACGGTATGATCAAGCGGACCACCAAGCAGATCCGCGACCATCGCGGCACCAAGGTGCTGTTCAAGACCGACGGCGACCGGATCAAGAAATACTGGTTGCCGAACGGCTGACCGCCGCGCCGATCATATAGCCCCCCACCTACCGTCCCGCGTGTTGGGGGCAGGGGAGGCGGGCTACAGCCGACGCCCATCATCCACGCCACGAATACGCCAAGACTTCGAAGGAGATCCGCCATGGCCCGCGTCAAACGGGGCGTCACCGGACATGCCAAGCACAAGAAGGTCTTCAAAGCCGCCAAGGGCTATTATGGCCGACGCAAGAACACCATACGGATCGCCAAGCAGGCGGTCGAAAAGGCCAATCAATATGCGTTTCGCGACCGCAAACGCCGCAAGCGAACCTTCCGGGCGCTGTGGATTCAGCGGCTTAACGCGGCGGTGCGCGAGTTCGGGTTGACCTACAGTCGATTTATCGCCGGCCTCGGCAAGGCGGGCGTCATGGTCGATCGCAAGGTGCTTTCGGATCTCGCTATCACGGAGCCGGCGGCGTTCCAAGCCATTGTCGACAAGGCCAAGGCCGCGCTGGCGGCTTGACGCCTGGAAACGAGCCCATCGGGGCTCTGCGCCGAATAGTTACCGTAGCCCGGGTTGAGCGTCAGCGAAACCCGGGGCAGCTTTGCCGCATCGGCCACGGCATCCCCGGATTTCGCTTCGCTCAATCCGGGCTACGAACGCTCTCCCTCCGCGCTTGCATGGGAAGGGAGTGGTCGAGCGGCAGGCAGCCGAGGCGAATTTTGACGAGGCGGTCATGACCGACATTGTGACACTTGAGCTCGAGCTGAAGCGCACCATCGACGCTGCGGCCGACGAAGCAGAGCTGGAAGCCGCGCGGGTGGCGGCGCTTGGCAAGCGGGGCTCGATCTCGGCCCTGCTGGCGACGCTTGGTAAAATGTCGCCCGATGAGCGTAAGCAACAGGGGCCGCTGATCAACGGCCTTAGGGACCGGGTTACCGAGGCCGTCGCTGCGCGGCGGGAGTTTCTCAAGGACGCCGCGCTTGAGAGAAGGCTCAATACGGAAGCCATCGACGTGACGCTGCCGGCCCCGGAGCCTGCCGCCGATATCGGCCGTATCCATCCGATCAGCCAGGTGATGGACGAGGTCACCGCGATCTTCGCGGACATGGGGTTCGCGGTCGCGGAGGGGCCTGACGTCGAGACCGACGATTACAACTTCACGAAGCTCAATTTTCCTGTCGGCCATCCGGCGCGGGAGATGCACGATACCTTCTTCTTCAATCAGAAGCCCGATGGCTCGCGGCTGCTGCTGCGCACCCATACGTCACCCGTGCAGGTGCGCACCATGCTGGCCGAGAAGCCGCCGATCCGCGTGATCTGCCCGGGCCGCACCTATCGGCGCGACAGCGACCAGACGCATACGCCCATGTTTCATCAGGTCGAGGGCCTAGTCGTCGACGAGGATTCCCATCTCGGCCACCTGAAGTGGATTCTTGCCGCGTTCTGCAAAGCGTTTTTCGAGGTCGACGACGTGAAAATGCGGTTCCGGCCGTCGTTCTTCCCGTTTACTGAGCCCTCCCTCGAAGTCGACATCCAGTGCCGCCGCGACAAAGGCGAGATCCGCTTCGGCCAGGGTGACGACTGGCTCGAAATTCTTGGCTGCGGCATGGTGCATCCGAACGTGTTGCGGAATTGCGGCATCGACCCGGACAGGTACCAGGGATTCGCCTGGGGCATGGGGATTGATCGCATCGCCATGCTCAAATACGGCATGCACGATCTGCGCGCTTTCTTCGAGTCCGACGTGCGCTGGCTCTCGCACTACGGCTTCCGGCCGCTCGATTTTCCGACGCTGGCGGGAGGGCTGAGCCCATGAAACTCACCCTCTCCTGGCTCAAGGACCATCTCGACACCGACGAGCCGCTCGACGCCATCGTACATAAGCTCACCATGATCGGCCTTGAGGTCGAGAACGTGGAGAACAAGGCGAAAGCGTTGGCGCCATTCACCATCGCGCGGGTGATTTCGGCCGAGCCGCATCCCAATGCGGACCGGCTGCGCGTGTGCATGGTCGACACCGGATCGGGCGATCCCGTTCAGGTGGTGTGCGGCGCTCCGAACGCACGGGCGGGCATGAAGGGCGTGTTCTCGCCGCCCGGCACCTTCATCCCGGGCAAGAACATGACGCTCGGAATAGGCACGATCCGCGGCGTCGAGAGCCGCGGCATGTTGTGCTCGGGGTTCGAGCTGCAATTGTCCGACGACCACGAAGGCATCCTGGACCTCCCGCCGGAGGCGCCGGTCGGCGCGCGTTACGCGGAATGGGCGCATCTCGACGATCCGGTGATCGAGATCAATCTGACGCCGAACCGGCCGGACTGTGCCGGCATCCACGGCATCGCCCGCGATCTCGCCGCCGCCGATATGGGCAAATTCAAGGACGCGGCGATCAAGCCGGTTGCGAGCGTTTTCCCTTGTCCGGTCGGCGTCACGCTCGATTTCGGCGCCACGCCCTCGCTTTGCCGCGGCTTCGCGCTGCGCCTCGTCCGGGGCGTCAAGAACGGCCCGAGCCCCGATTGGCTGGCGCGTCGGCTCGCCGCCATCGGCCTGCGGCCGATCAATGCGCTGGTCGATATTACCAACTACATCACCTACGATCGCGGCCGGCCGCTGCACGTGTTCGACGCCGCCAAAGTCGAAGGCAATCTGGTGGTGCGTCGCGCCCGCCCGGGCGAGTCGCTGTTGGCGCTCGACGGCAGGACCTACGCGCTCGACGATTCCATGTGCGTCATCGCCGATGAGCGCGGCGTCGAGTCGCTGGCCGGCATCATGGGCGGCGAGGCCAGCGGTTGCTCCGACGCGACAACCGATGTGTTGATCGAATCGGCACTATGGGACGAAGTCAACGTCGCCCACACCGGCCGCAAGCTGAACATCAATTCCGATGCGCGGTACCGCTTCGAGCGCGGGGTTGACCCCGCCTTCATGGTGCCGGGCCTCGAACTCGCGACCCGGATGGTCCTCGACATCTGCGGCGGAACACCATCGGCCATCACATCCGCCGGCGAAGTTCATATCCCGGACCACGTGATCGATTTCCCGCTCGCGGAGGTGAAACGCCTCGCCGGCCTCGAACTCCCCTACGCCGAGATCAAGCGCGTGCTCAGCCGACTCGGCTTCTTCACGGCCGGCGCCGGTCCAGTCATCAAGGTCGCGGTTCCGACGTGGCGGCCCGACGTGCATGGCAAGGCGGATATCGTCGAGGAGATCGTCAGGATCGTCGGCGTCGACCGCATACCGATGACGCCGTTCGAGCGCGGCGATAGCGGGCGCAAGCCGGTCCTCACGGCGCTGCAGAACCGGACGAGAAAAGCGAGGCGTGCACTTGCGGCCCGCGGCCTCGTAGAGGCCGTCACGTGGTCGTTCGTATCGAAACTGCAGGCGGAATTGTTCGGCGGCGGCAAGGGAGCACTTGCGCTCGCCAATCCCATTGCGGCCGACATGTCGGACATGCGGCCGAGCCTCATTCCGGGCCTCGTTGCCGCCGCGCAAAAAAACGCCGATCGCGGGTACGGCAACGTGGCGTTGTTCGAGGTGGGACAGATTTTCTGCGGCGACCGGCCGGAGGACCAGTTTGTGGCGGCGAGCGGCGTGCGCCGGGGCCTCGCCAAGGCATCCGGCTGGGCGCGCCACTGGGCGGCCGGCAGCGGGCCGGCGGACGCCTTCGATGTCAAGGCCGATGCGCTGGCCGTGCTTGCTGCGGCCGGCGCCCCGATGCAGGCGCTGCAGGTTGTTGCGGGGGGGCCCTCATGGCTGCACCCGGGGCGCAGTGGCACGATCCAGATCGGGCCGCAGAACGTGCTCGGCCATTTCGGCGAGTTGCACCCCCGCACCCTTGCTGCGCTCGGCGCGGAAGGACCGCTGGTGGCGCTCGAAGTCATCCTCGATCGCGTACCGGAGGCGAAGGCAAGACCCACGCGCGCCAAGCCGCCTCTTGAGCTTTCGCCGTTCCAGCCGGTCGAGCGCGACTTCGCGTTCATTGTGGATCGCACCGTGAAGGCCGGCGACCTCGTGCGCGCCGCCCAGGGCGCCGACCGCAAACTGATCGCCGCGATCGCGGTGTTCGATGTGTACGAGGGCGCGGGCATTGATCTGGACAAGAAATCAGTCGCCATCGCGGTGACGTTGCAGCCGCGCGAAAAGACCATGACGGACCAGGAGATCGAAGCGGTCTCGGCAAAGATCGTGACCGAGGTCGGAAAGCGCGTTGGCGGCGTGCTTCGCGGGTGAAGCCGGCGACGCGCGCAAAAAAATCGCAGAGCAATCGCATGTGGCCGCGGCCCCTTTCCTCTCCCCGCTTGCGGGGAGAGGGAGCAGCTCCGCATTCCGGGGGATTGTTGGCGTAGGCGCCGGTGTGTATGAAGCACTCAGCACTTCGCATCGGAAACGCCCAAATGTCGGTTGCAAAAATCAGGGTCCGCGACGGCGCGCAACTCGCCTATGAGGTGCGGGGCTGCGCAACCCATGCGGCGCCGCTCGTGCTCATCCATTCGCTGGCGATGGACCACACGTTCTGGAACGCCGTCACGCCGGCGCTGAGCGAGGCGACTGCTGTACTGACCTACGACTGCCGCGGCCACGGCCAGTCCGACAAGCCGGATGGCCCCTACCGGGTGGAGCAGTTTGCCGACGACCTTGCCGACCTTCTGGATCATCTCAACTGGCGCTCCGCCATCGTCGCCGGCGCCTCCATGGGCGGCTGCATCACACTCGCGTTTGCGGCCGCTTACCCGCCGCGCGCCGCCGCGCTTGGTCTGTTCGACACCACGGCGTGGTACGATGCGCCTGACAAGTGGGAAGAACGTGCCGCTACTGCGGAGGCCAAGGGCCTCGAAGCCATGCTGGGGTTCCAGACCACGCGGTGGTTCACCGACGCTTTCCGAGCGAACCGCAAGGATGTTCTCGATGCAGCCGTTGCGGTGTTTCTCGCCAACCCGGCGCGCAGCTATGCGCAGACCTGCCGGATGCTCGGCGCCTGCAACCTCACCGCGGCACTGCCGCGCCTGAAGATGCCGGTCCGCATCGTCGTGGGCGAGGAGGACTATGCGACGCCAGTGGCCATGTCGGAGACGCTGCATCACGGCATCGCCGGCTCGACGCTGACGGTCATTCCGAATGCCCGGCATCTCACCCCGCTCGAATGTCCGGAGCGGATCGTGGCCGAACTGCAAAAGCTCCTCGAAATGGCGCCCGCACAATGATCGTCACCGGCGAGATCACCCTTCCGGCGCCCCGCGAGGTCGTATTCCAGGTGCTGCAGAACGCGCCGTTCTTCGCGTCCTGCGTCGAGGGCGTGCGCGATCTCAAGGAGATCGACGCCACCCATTACGATGCCGTTCTGGACACCAAGGTCGCCTACATGAAGTTCACCTTCAAGGTGAGCGTAGTGGTCACCCGGCTGTTGCCGCCCGAGCGCATCGAGGCCAAGATCGAAGGCACGCCGCTCGGCATTGTCGGCCGCTTCACCGCCGTGTCCACCACCGACCTCATCGATGCCGGCAGCGAGACGCTGGTGAAATACGCAATCGACGCCAACCTCACCGGCAAGCTCGGCAGCATGGGTCAGCCGGTGCTCAAATCCAAGGCCAAGGAGATGGAACAGAAATTCGCCGAGAAGATGCGCGCGGCCTTCGCGGGACCGCTGCCTGCTCCCTCCCCCCTTGTGGGGGAGGGTAGGGTTGGGGGCGGAGCCGCCTCATGACGCCGTTCGAGCTTGCCGAACCCACGACTGTCGAGGACGCCCTGCGCCTGCTCGATCCACAGGACAGCACGGTGCGGCCACTCGGCGGCGGCACCGCACTGATGCTGATGATGAAGGCCGGCGTGTTTCGGCCCACCCGGCTGGTCAGCCTGCGCAAGATCGCCGGGCTGTCGCGTGTCATCGCGACGCCGGACGGCGGCCTCGTGATCGGCGCGCTGACGCCGCTGTCCGATGTCGAGCGTTCGACTGAAGTCGCGCGTCGCGCCGGCGTGATCGTGCGCACCATGCGGCGGCTTTCCAACGTGCGGGTGCGCAATGTGGCGACCATCGGAGGATGCCTCGCCCACGGCGATCCGCACATGGACTTGCCGCCGGTCCTGATGGCGCTCGACGCCGGCATTGCGGTGGTCGGTCGCGACGGCAAGCGCAGGCTCAATGTGGAAGACCTCTTTGCCGGCTATTACGAAACGGTCCTCAAGCGCGACGAGATCATTACGGAGCTGCACATTCCTGCCCAAGGCGTGCGTCGCGCCGCTTACCTCAAGTGCACCACGGGTTCTGCCGATGACTGGCCGGCGCTCGGCGTCGCCGTCTCGTTCGAAGCGGACGGCAAGGAGATCCGTGCGCCGCGGGTGGTGGTGAGCGCCGCGACCGAGAAGGCGATCCGCCTCAAATGCGCCGAAGCGGTGCTGTCCGGCGCCACGATCGATGACGCCCTGTTGGGGCGCGCCGGCGATGCCGCTGCCGATGAGGCCGAAACCATATCCGATGTGCGTGGCTCGGCGCCCTACAAGCGCGAGCTGTTGCGAGTCTATGTGCGCCGCGCGGTGCAGCACGCCTTCGAGGCAAATGGGCGCGATGGCGAAGTCAGAGGAGCGCCACACTGATGGCAACGGGGCTTACGGGGAGCCAAGTCGGCCGCAACCTGCCTCGGCTCGAAGCGCGCGAAAAGGTCACCGGGCGGGCCGAATACACCCATAATCTCCGCCTGCCTGGGATGCTGTACGGCAAAATGTTCCGCTCGACCGTTGCCCACGGCCGCATCAAGTCGATCGACGCGAGTGCCGCCAAGGCCGTGCCGGGCGTCTATCGGGTCGTCACCGCCGAGGACGTGATCAAGGTCATTCCGCACCCTTATTACGGACCGGCCTTCCATGACCAGCCGATCCTCGCCATCGGCAAAGTCCATTATGTGGGCGAGCCGGTCGCCGTCGTGCTGGCAGAGGATCCGCATGTCGCCGAGACCGCCGCGGCCCTCATCGTCGCCGAATACGAAGAGCTGCCGGCGGTCTATGACGAGGTGGAAGCCGCCCAGAACAAGATTCTGGTGCATGAGGAGCTCAAGCCCGCCGGCACCTTCGCGGACCTGAAGCACCTCAAAGGCGTCAAGGGCACCAACATCGCGCTCGATTATCGGCTGCGCAAGGGCGACGTCGACAAGGCGTTCGGCGAGGCAGCCCATGTCTTCGCGCACGAATTCCGCACCCAGAAGGTGCTGCATATCCCGTTCGAGCCGCACGTCTCGATCGCGGACTACAAGAACAATCGGCTCACGCTCTACACAGCCTCCCAAGGCCCCTCGTTCGTGCGCATCGAAATCGCCCGGCTGCTCGGCTGGCCGGAGAACCGCGTGCGCGTCAAGGTGCCGTTCCTCGGCGGCGGCTATGGCGGCAAGCTCTACATCAAGCTCGAGGCGCTGGTGACGGCGCTGTCGATGATCGCCAAGCGTCCCGTTAAAATTTCGCTGCCTATGGAGGAGATGTTCTACACCATCACGCGGCACCCGATGACGTTTCGCATCAAGAGCGGCGTTGACGGCAACGGCCGCATCACGGCGCGGCGCTGCGAGGTGTTCTGGAACGGCGGCGCCTACGCGGACGTCGGCCCGCGTGTGGCGCAGAAATCGGGCTTCACGGCTTCAGGGCCGTACGACATCGAGAATGTGTCGATCGATTCCTACGCCCTCTACACCAACCAGCCGCCGGCAGGCGCGCTGCGAGGCTTCGGGGTGCCGCAACTGGTCTGGGCCTATGAGTCCCACACCGATATGATGGCGCGCGCCCTCAAGATCGATCCGCTTGAGTTCCGTCGCCGCAACATCACGCGCGAGGGCGGCACCCACGCCACCGGCACGCCGCTCAAGGATGCGCCCGTCGAGAAGGTGCTGGAGCACGTTGCAGCGCGGATGAACTGGTCGAAGCCGCTCGACCGCGGCAGCGGCGTCATCAGGTGCGGACGCGGGTTGGCGATTGCCATCAAGGCCGTGATCTCGCCGACCACCTCGGTCGCGATCGTGAATGTCAATGCCGATGGCAGCACCACGCTTTATTGCGGCACGATCGACATGGGCCAGGGCTCCGACACTGCCATGGCGCAAATGGTGGGCGAAGTCCTCAACATTCCGGCCGAGTCCGTGAACGTGGTGCCGCGCGACACCGACGTCACGCCCTACGACATGGGCACGCTCGGATCGCGCTCGTTGTTCCACATGGGCCACGCGGTGAAGCTCGCCGCCGAAGAAGCGCGCGACAAGATTGCGGCGCTTGCCCGCGATCTCGGCCTGCCGGAAGGCACCAACTACTCGGTCGCGGACCTGTTCCAGAAGAAATACGGCATGCAGGCCGGCAACATCGTCGGCACCGGCGTCTACAAACCGGACTACGTGCCGCCGCAGCCCGGCACCGGCCTGACGCCGAACGTGACGCCGTTCTGGATGGTGTCGGGGGTCGGCGCCGAGGTCGAGGTCGACACCGAGACCGGCCATGTGCGCATCACGCGGCTGCTCAATGTCTGCGAGATCGGCAAGCCGATCAATCCGAAGATCTGCGAGTCGCAGATTTCCGGCGCCGCCACCATGCAGCTCGGCTTCACGATGTTCGAGAAGATGCATTTCGACGGCGGCCAGGTCACCAATGCGTCGCTGGCCGACTACAAGATCCCCGGCATCCACGACCTGCCGGTGACATTCGAGAACGAGACCGTCGACACCTATCAGGCCAACGGGCCGTTCGGCGGCAAGGGTGTCGGCGAGGTCGCGACCTTCTGCGTGTCGCCTGCCATCGGCAACGCCATCGACGACGCCATCGGAGTGCGGCTGACGGAATTGCCACTCAACCCCGAAGCCGTGCTGCGTGCGCTGCGGGCGAAAGAGAACCGGCCGTTGGGGGAGCCGTGATGCGACCTCCACGCTCCGCTTCTGAGGCTCCGGACATTTCCAACCTCATCCTGAGGAGCGCGTTCTTGGGCGCGTCTCGAAGGATGGCCGCGAGTCCGTGCCGTGCGTCCATCCTTCGAGACGCCGTGCTGCGCACGGCTCCTCAGGATGAGGTTGGTGATTTTTTGCAGGCTCTACCGCGGCGTATGACGCGGCAGGGTTTGTGGTCAGCAACGAATTCAATTCCGTGAGCGCAGCATGACCGCCCTCCGCACCATCTCCTTCACGCTCAATGGCGAACAAGTTTCGGCGCAGATCGCCTCGCACCACAGCCTGCTCGAGGTGGTACGCAACGACTTCAGTCTCTATGGCGCCCGCGAGAGCTGCGGCCAGGGACTGTGCGGGTGCTGCACCCTGATCGTCGACGGCCGCGCAGTCTCGGGCTGCCTGTACCTTGCTGCCTTCGCAGACGGCGCCGTCGTGGAGACCGTTGAATACCTCGACCGCGACGACGTGCTCGACCCGGTCCAGGAGGCGTTCATCGAGGACGGTGCGTTCCAGTGCGGTTTCTGTACGCCCGGCTTCGTGCTGATGGTCAAGCAATTGCTCGATGAACATCCGGATCCCGACGATGATCGCATCCGCGACTACCTGTCCGGCAATCTGTGCCGCTGTGCCGCCTATCCGGAAATCATCCAGGCCGTGAAGTCCGCCGCCCGCAAGCGCCGGGCGGGCAAGGCGGCCTGAACACCCCCTCCCTGCCCGGCTTGCGCGGGAGGGTAGGGAGGGGGCAGCGTTTGAGCGGGGCCCATCAAGTCAAGAGTTGGATCCCTCCCGGGCTTGCCTAAGACCGCGCTCGAGCAGCGCCAGCACGCCCGGCGGCAGATCGAGCGTGTTCGCATGGGCGCGGCCCTGCACCGACATCTTGTTCCAGGTCTGCGCGAGAATTCTGGCAAGCTTGGCTTCGTCGGTCTTGCCGATGAAATCTGCCAGGTAGTGCGCAAGGAAGACGATGCAGGCGGTGTCTTCAAGCATCTGCGCCTCGGGGTCGCTGCGCAACCGCTCCTTGCGCGCGAGCGCGCCGACGCGGGCGGCGTCCTGCGGCCCATAGCCCGCAGCGGTCATGATCTCGCCTAGTCGGCGGGCGTGATATTCCTTAAGATCGTTGCGCCATTTCAGGTAACCGGCGCGGCCCACCGGATAGCCGCTGCGGGGCGACGTCCAGCGCTCGATGTGCTGCCCGCGCACGGCGATCCGTAACAGCTCCGACGCATTCGCGGCCATCCTGGCGAGCGCGTCGCTCATGCGTTGGCCATACAGGAGTTCCGCCGGCACGGTGCGGTCGCCGACCTGCACGATCTTGGGATCGCACGCATTGGCGTCGTCGATCGCCGCGATGACATCGTCGAAACGCTTTGCGTGGCTGCTCATACGGCGCGAATCCTCCTGCCGGATCGTCTTCATTCACGTCGATCTTGTTTGCGCCCGGCGGCTCCCAGTGCCTCCACGACGCCCGATATGCAGCATGGCTTATGGTGCGGCGGCATTACGTGATCTTTCAGGTAGCACCGCGCTTCCGTGCTGAGATAGCCGGGCCGGACATAGGTCCAGGCGCGGCATTGGGTTTCGGCGTCGCAGGCCGCCTTGCAGGTCTCGCCCGTTGCACTGGGCGCGACCTCGAGATCGCGATAGTCGCCGCCGGTGCGATCAATGGAGAACTCCCGCATCCCGTGGCGCGGCTCGATGACGCCGGAGCCATGGATGCCGGATGCGGAGGCGCCGTCCTCCAGCCGAGGCGGCACCTGGCTCTTGAGCCAGCACACCGCCGCACGATCGGCGGTCGGATAGTTGAAGCTCCAGGCCCGGCAACGGGCGTCGCGGTCGCAGCGGGCCGCGCATATGGCGGGATCGCCGGACCGGACCGGAAAGTTTGCGTAGTCGCCGCCATGGCGGTCGAACCCCACCTGCGCGCGGGCTGCCGACGGCAGGAATAGGACAACGGCAACCGTCAACCCCAGCGCAATCGAAACGCGAATCATTCAACGCCCGTAAGCTGCCGGGGGGGCCGCCCCATAGCCCCGCCGGAAATGGGCGGATGTTAGAGAATTGGCCTCAATGAGGCGAGGGGCGTCTTGCCAGGAGCGTCCGCCGCGATTTGACGCGCCCTCGCCAGCGCCCGGCTGCCACGCGCCTTGCCTTCCCGCTCGACTCTCTAGGATTCGCCGCCGGAACCATCCAATTGCGGAGACACGATCTGCTCCACCGCGGCCGCGATTGCGAGCAGCCGGCGGTCGGCGCCGTGCTCGCCGACCAGCATCAGCCCGACCGGCGCGTCGCCGCCGCGATGGCACGGTAGCGAGATCGCGCAGCGGTCGAGCACATTGGCGATTGTGGTATTGCGAAGCACCAGAACGTTGACGGCGCGGAACTGCTCCTCGGCTTTAAGGGAGGCGAGCGGCGGCGCGACGATCGGAACGGTGGGCATGATCAGCGCGTCGTAATGGCCGGAGACCGCGGCGACGCGGCGGATCAGGTCGGCGCGGCCGCGGATCAGCTCGATGTAGTGCGTGGCGTCCTGGTCCTTCCCGCGCATGATGCGCAGGAGCACCCGCGGATCGTAGAGCGTGCCCTTGGTTTCGATCAGCCGGCGATGCCACGCATAGGCCTCGGACGCCGCAAAGCCGCCCTGCCGATTGAGAACCGCAATATCGTTGAACTCGATAAACGGCAAATCCACAATCTTGGCGCCCGCTTTTGCAAGCCGGGACAGCGCCCCCGCATAAGCGCTCGCAACCGCCGGCTCCAAGCTGTCGAGCACCACGGTCTGTGGCGCCGCGAGCCGCAGTCCGTCGATCCGACACGGCGCAAGATCGTCCGGCTCCTCACCGGCCATGACGGCATCGAGCCCCGCACAGCAGGCAACCGTGAGCGCCAAAGGCCCCACCGAGTCGAGGGTAAACGAAAGCGGCAGCACGCCGTCGGTAGGGATCCGTCTGGAGGTAGGCTTATAGCCAACGATGCCGCAGAGCGCCGCCGGAATGCGGCAGGAACCGCCGGTGTCGGTGCCGAGCGCACCGACCGCCATGCCGTCCGTCACCGACACGGCGGCGCCTGACGAGGAGCCGCCCGGCATGCGGCCGGTGGCGCGATCGTAGGGGTTGCGCGGGGTGTCGTAGTGCGGGTTGAGGCCAACGCCGGAGAACGCGAATTCCGTCATGTTGGTGCGACCGATCGGGATGAAGCCGGCGGCGCGGATGCGCCCGACCACGGTGGCATCCCGCTTGGCGGCTGGCGCGTCGCGCAATGCCACCGATCCGGCGGTCGTGACGTCGCCCGCCATGTCGAACAAGTCCTTGACGGAGACCGGAATGCCGGCGAACCGCGATGGCGTCGCCCGGTGCCGGCGCAACCCATCGATATAATCAGCCGCCGCCCGCGCCTGATCGGCGTGCACCTTGAGGAACGTCCGCCGCCCTTCTCCGGCGGCATCCGCGATGCGGGCTAAACAGTCCTCGATCAGCGAGCGGCTCGATGTCCCGGCCGCCAGGTCGCGCGCTGATTGGGCAAGCGTGCGCATATTGAGGAGATCTCCACGGAGACGTGTTTGGGGGTGATTTGATTGCGAAAACCCCGGCCTTGCAATCCTCAATGGTTCCGCCGCAACTCGGCGCTGCAAACTCCGAAGTCAGGGTGTCAGCACAGCGTCGATCGCTCCGGTGTTCGCGGGCGCGAATGGATTGATGAGGCGCAGCCCATCAAGAATTGAGGATGTCGCTATCAAGCGCGACACGGATCATGCTGCGTTGCCGCCGTACTTGTCGTCTTCTGTGATCGGTCCGACCCGGTGCCCGGTTGCACGTTTTGACCGGAGGCTCTTTTTCAGGGCAGCGAACGCCGACCGCCACTGCGGATCGCTGGCACGATCCGGCGGTCGCGGCGAGATGCGTGCGACGGGGGTCCCGTTTTTGGTGATGATAATTGTTTCGCCATGCTCGGCGGCGGCAATCACCTGCGAGAAGTTCTGATTGGCCTCTCGAACAGACATTTCCCGCATGGCACCACTCAAGGTTCTACGTTGCAACATAGACGAGCTATCGCGTATTTCAAGACTGGAAGCGATTGACTCTGGTCTTGTGCCGTGCCTCCGCGCGGATAGAATTTGGTTGTGCTCCAGCCGGAGCCGTCCCAGCCAATCCCCAATGGGAGTTTCCGTGGCCCGCCAGACCCTGTCTCTCACCCTGCAAAACAGCGGCGCCGCGATGGCGCGCGAGGTCGGGATCGACGACGCGATCGTGGCCGGCTGGACCGGCCGCGATGCCACGGCCGTGGAAAAGCACATCACGGAACTCGAGGCGTTGGGCGTCAGGCGCCCGGCCGCGACGCCGATCTTCTACCGCGTAGCGGCGGCGCGGCTCACCACCGCGACCGAGATCGAGGGGGTGGGCGCGCGTTCCGGCGGCGAGGTTGAGTTCGTGCTCCTGCAGCACGGCGGGCGCATGTGGGTCGGCGCCGGCTCTGACCATACCGACCGCGAGGTGGAAACCTATGGGGTCACGGTGTCCAAGCAGATGTGCGACAAGCCGGTGGCGCCGGTGTTCTGGGCGTTCGATGACGTTGCGCCGCACTGGGACCGGCTCACGCTACGTGCCCACGTGATCGAGAACGGCGAGCGCAAAATCTACCAGGAGGGGCCGGTCGCCGCGATGCTTAAGCCCCTCGACCTGATCGGGCGCTGCGCGCTCGCTGCCGGGACCGCGGGCGTCCCGCCCGCCCTTTCCCAACAGAACGCTTCACCGGTGTTGTCCGGGGAGGCGGGCGGGACGGGGCACCCCAAATCGCAGGGCGATTTGGGGACCGGGACGCCCGCGGTCCCGGACGGCAGGGCGCAGCTGCCGGACAACACACTGATGTTCTGCGGCACGCTCGCGGCGCGGGGCGGGGTGCGGCCGACCGAGCGGTTCGAATTCGAGATCGAAGACCCGGTTCTGGGACGCTCGATCGCGCACGGGTATTCGGTCCGAATCCTGCCGGTGCTCGGCTGATCAGTCACCCCAGGGAGCGTCATCATGCCAATGAACAAACCGCATCTCGAATTTCACCCCGTCGACATGAACGAGGGCTGGCACACGCCGGCCGGCTATCCGGCCGGCATCGAGCAGAAAATTCTGGCAAGTGATCTCGACGAGACGCAAAAAATGGGGAGCCGGTCTCGCCTGTTGCGGTTCGAGCCCGGCGTCTATACCACCGCTCCGTTCGTCCACGACCATTGGGAAGAGGTGTATCTGATGTCGGGCGACCTCATCGTCGGCAATGACGCGGAGGGCAAGGGAGGCGAGCCGTTTCACGCGCCCACCTACGCATGCCGGCCGCCGGGCGTCCACCACGGCCCGTTCAAATCCGAGACCGGGTGCATGCTGTTCGAGATGCACTATTACGACGAGAGCAAGCGGTGACAGCCCTAAAGTCTTCGGCAGGGTGTCGCATTAGAGCCACCCTCCCCTGAAGGGGGAGGGTCGGACTGCCGAAGGCAGTCCGGGGTGGGGTGACAGCGGTGCCACACCTCCTGCGCCGAAAATATGGCGCCGCTGTCACCCCCTCCCGGCCCGCTTGCGCGGGCCGACCTCCCCCCTCCAGGGGGAGGTGGACGTAGGCAAACGCTGTGGCACTTCCCAGGATCGAGTGAGGCCCAAGCTATGAACGCACCCGAGATCGCAACGCCCGTGATGCGCCCCTATCTTCCGGTCACCGCGAAATTCATTAGCGGCGAGGACTCGCCGCGTGCATTTCTGGAGCGCTGCCTTGCCTCGCTCGACGCCTCCGAGCCAGCGATCGGGGCCTTCGTGACCCTCAACCTTGCGGCGGCCCGCGTGGCGGCGGATCAATCGACCAAGCGCTGGCGCGCCGGCAAGCCGCTTTGCGCGATCGACGGCATGCCGATCGGCATTAAGGACATCATCGAGACCATCGATATGCCGACCCAGAACGGCTCGCCGTTGTTTGAGGGGTTTCGCAGCGAGCGCGACGCCGCGAGCGTGGCGGCGCTGCGCGAAGCGGGCGCCGTGATCGTCGGCAAGACGGTGACGACCGAATTTGCCGCCACCGAACCGCGCGGCACCCGCAATCCGTGGGACACGGCGCGCACGCCCGGCGGTTCAAGCAGCGGTTCGGCCGCGGCGGTGGCGGTGGGCGCGATCAGCGTGGGGCTCGGCACCCAGGTTCTCGGCTCGATCCTGCGGCCGGCGAGCTTCTGCGGCTGCTTCGGCTTCAAGCCGACGGTTGGCGCCATCAATCGCGGCGGCAGCTATGACGGCCTGTCCCAGAGCGTGCATGGGCCGATCGCCGCAAGCCTGCCGGAGGCATGGCAGGTCGCCTACGAAATCGCGCAACGCGCCGGGGGCGATCCGGGCTTTCCTGGTCTCTACGGTCCGGCGACGCCGCCAGCCCCCACGCAGCCGCGCAAGCTCGCCGCTCTCGAAACCGACGGCTGGACGGTTGCGACGGCCGCAGCCCGGCGGGGGCTGGAAGGAGCCATTGCAAAGCTGAGGGCTGCCGGAATCGAGATTGCCAGCCGTCACGACAACGAGCAGATCGCCGCCGTCGAGACTGCGATCCACGGCGCGCGCGAACTCGCCGTCGCCATCAACGCCTGGGAGTCGCGCTGGCCCATCAACACCTACCGGACGCGCGATGCCGGCAAGCTCAGCAAGGCGATGCTCGACCGCGGCCGTCAGGCCGAGGCCATGACGCTCGAAGACTATCGCCGCCATCTCGCGGATCGCGACCGGCGGCGGGCGGTCTACCATACGCTCGGCAAGGAATTCGATGCCTGCATCACGCTCTCGGCCCCGGGCGCTGCGCCGATCGGCCTCGGCTCCACGGGCGATCCGATATTCGCCGTGCCCGGCTCGATGCTCGGCGTTCCGGCGCTGTCGCTTCCGGTTCTCGACGACGGCGGGCTGCCGCTTGGCCTTCAGCTCCTCGGCTTCGCGCACCGCGACGCCTCGCTGTTCGCGACGGCCGGGAGTGTGCTGGCAACGATGAACGGTTGACCACGTTGCAATCACATCGCGGTGTCGTGGCTGGGCTTGTCCCGGCCACGACCCGAGAGAGGCTTCATGAAACTCGCCGTACCCGACATGATTTCCAACTCCTATTTTCCCGCGATCGCTGCCGCACAGCTCGGATTCTTCAAGCAGGAGGGGTTGGACATCGAAGTGGAGCTCGTGTTTCCGGTCGACAAGGCCTATGCGGCGCTGCGCGACGGCGCGGTCGATTTCGTCGGCGGATCGGCGCATTCGGCTTTGGCGGCATTTCCCGAATGGCAGGGCGTGAAGCTCCTGTGCGCGCAGGCGCAAGGCATGTACTGGTTTCTGGTCATGCACAAAGACCTCGGCATCAAACGCGGCGATGTCGACGGCGTCAAAGGCCGCAGCATCGGCGCCGCCCCGTGGGTCGAAATGGGATTGCGTGGTCTGCTCGCCAGCGCCGGGATTGATCTCGTTCGCGACGCCGTGAAGATCGCCCCGGTGCCGGGCGCGCTGGCGGCCGGGGTGAATTTCGGCGTCACCGCGGCGAAAGCGCTGGAGGAGCGCAGGATCGACGGCTTCTGGGCCAACGGCATGGGCGCCGAGGTCGCGGTGCGCCGCGGCGTCGGCACGGTCGTGCTCGATGTCCGCCGCGGCGACGGGCCGAAACAGTGCTTCAACTACACCATGGCGTCGATCGCGACGACCGACCGCCTGATCGAGCGCTCGCCCGAGCTTGCGGCCGCAGCGGTGCGCGCCATCGTCACGACGCAGGCCGCGTTGAAAAACGACGTCTCGCTCGCGACCGGCGTTGGGCGCAAGTTGTTTCCGCCGGAGGAAGCAGAGCTGATTGCCGAGTTGATCCGCCGCGATCTGCCCTACTACGATGCGAGAATTACGCCGGAATTCGTCGCCGGCATGAATGCATTTGCGCGCGAGATGGGGATTCTCAGCGGCGATGTTCCGTACGAGCGCATCGTAGCGACGCGGTTTGTGGAGTAGCGGCGGTAGTTTGATCCCTCCCCGTCTTGGGGGAGGGTAGGGTGGGGTTCTTTCCCCGGCACGACCGTTGCCTTTTGTGGTCCCCACCCGACCTCGCTTCGCTCGGCCACCCTCCCCGAAGGCGGGGAGGGATAAGGAGAACATAAATGCTGCCCACCTGTCTGGTCGGCTCCTATCCGCAGCCCGAATGGCTCATCGATCGTGCGCGTCTGTCGAAGCAGGTGCCGCGCGTGCGGGTGCGCGATCTGTGGTTGATTGCGCCCGATAAGCTCGAAGCCGCCCAGGACGACGCCACCCTGCTCGCCATTCGCGACCAGGAGCGCGCCGGTATCGATATCGTCAGCGACGGCGAACAGCGCCGCGAGAGCTATTCCAATCATTTCGCCACCGCGCTCGATGGGGTCGACATCGACAACCCGGGCGCCACCATGAGCCGCATGGGTCGGCCCATCCAAGTGCCGCGCATCACCGGCCCGATCAGGCGACGACGGCCCGTGGAGGTGCGCGACGTCCAATGGCTGCGCGCCAATACCGACCGCCGCATCAAGGCGACGGTTCCGGGGCCCTTCACCATGAGCCGCCAGGCGCAGGACGACCATTACGGCGATGAGGAAGCGATGGCGATGGACTTCGCCGATGCCGTCAATGGCGAGATCAAGGACCTGTTTGCCGCCGGCGCCGAGGTCGTGCAGGTCGACGAGCCGTGGATGCAGCAATATCCCGACAAGGCCCGCGCCTTCGGCCTTGACGCGCTCAACCGGGCGCTCGACGGCGTTTCCGGCACGGTCGCGGTGCATCTGTGTTTCGGCTATGCGGCGGTGGTGCACGACAAGCCGACCGGCTATTCGTTCCTGGCAGAGCTTGAAAATTCAAAGGCCCAGCAGATCTCGATCGAGGCGGCGCAGCCCAGGCTCGATCTTGCGGTCTTGAGAAACCTGCCGGGCAAGACCATCATTCTGGGCGTGATCGATCTCGCCGATATGGCGATTGAGACGCCGCAGATCGTGGCCGCCCGGATCCGGGCGGCGATGGCGCATGTGGCGCCGGAGCGGCTCGTCATCGCTCCGGACTGCGGCATGAAGTACCTGCCGCGCGCGGTGGCTTATGGCAAGATGAAAGCCATGGTGGACGGCGCCAAAATCGTGCGGCAAGAAATCGGCGGAAAAGTTTGAGGAGAGCACCGATGCCCTATGTCACCGAACAGAATCTGACCGAGGTGGTTCTCGAGCGCTGGAAGGCGGTGCCGGACCCCCGTCTGCGTCAGGTGATGCAATCATTCATCAAGCACGTGCATGCGTTCGTGCGCGACATCGAGCCGACCGAGGCCGAGTGGGCGACGGCGATCGATTTCCTCACCCGGATCGGCCAGAAATGCGACGACAAACGCCAGGAGTTCATTCTGTTCTCCGACGTCATGGGCGTGAGCATGCTGGTCGATGCCCTCAATCACCGGCTGGAGACCCGGGCGACGCCTACGACCGTCGAAGGTCCGTTCCATGTGCCGAACGCGCCGGCTTTCGCCGACGGCGGCAATATGGCGGCGGGGTGCCCCGGCATTCCGTGCTTCGTCACCGGCACGGTCAAAGGCCTCGACGGTAAGCCGGTCGTCAACGCCAGGCTCGACTTGTGGCAGACCGACGGCGAGGGGCTCTATGAGGCCCAGCGCGACGTCACCGAGCCGTGGATGCGCGGCGTGTTTCACTCCAAGGCAGACGGTTCGTACACGATCCGCACGGTCGCGCCGATCGGCTACTCGATCCCGATGGACGGACCAATCGGCGATCTCGTCCGGCGGACCGATGTGTCGGAAATGCGCCCGGCCCACATTCACTTCTGTATCGAGGCGCCCGGTTATCGCCGCGTCGTGACCCACTTGTTCAACCGCGTCTGTCCTTATCTTGAGACGGACGTCGTCTACGGCGTCAAGGCGCCGCTGATCGTCGATTTTGTCGAGAACCCGCCCGGCGTCGCGCCGAACGGCGACCAGATCGGGACGACGTTCTACACCATCAGGTACGACTTCGTGCTGCAGCCGCTGGCGCAGGCGGCCGTGGCCGCGTGAGGTTTGCCGCTTCCGACTCGTCATAGCCGGGCTTGACCCGGCGATCTCGACCAGGGGGCACAGTGCGCCGATTACCGGGATGGCCGGAACAAGCCCGACCATGACCGCGCACAAGGATTCAACATGAGGCCCCGGCTCTCAATCCGGGGCTTTTACGTTTCTAACCATGTCGCGATCGACGCGCTCGCGCCGCGCTATTGTGCCGGCGCCCCGATGGCCACCGGGCGGACCGGCGAACCGGCATTTCCTTGCGCGCGCAACGGCAGGATCATGGTGCAGGATACCCAGACCTTGTCATTGGCGAGCGCCCCAAGGTTGGCGTTCTGGATCTGATAGATGCCGGCCTGGGTCAGATCATGATGGTGAATCGCAAACGGCAATCCCGGCGGCGTGCCGGCCGGCGGGCCTGCCTTGCCCGCAAGGAAGCCGTCCGCCACCGGATCGGTGAATGGATTGTCGAGCGCCAGCAGCACGACCTGCTTCTCCTCGATGTATTTGGCGGCGTCGTACGCGAGGCCCGGCCCCTTTGTGTAGTAGAACTTCTCGGTGTCAGGGTCTTTCCAGTTGTCGCCCCAGCCAGTGTAGATGTAGAGGACGTCGCCGGGGAGGAGCCCGCGGCTTTCGAGCCCCTGCGCCTTGAGCATCCCCTCGATGTCCTTGGCGGTGACGGCCTCGCCCGGCTGCATCGCCTTGCCCTTGCCGAGATACGCCTTGGCATCGAGCAGCACCGCCGTGGTGACGATCGGCGGCACTTTCTCGATCCCGAGCTTCTGCAACGGCGAGTCGGGCGTCGGCTTGATGTCGGACTGCTTGTAGCCGCCGTAGTAGGTCGCCTTGTCCCCCGGAAAATCGCCCTTGCCGTCCCAGACTTCGGGCAGCACCGCAAAATGCCCGATGGCATCCATCTGGGTGCCTTGGGCGCCGGGCTCGCCGCTTACGGTCTCCTCGCCATTGAAGGCGTGGACGGTGCCGGGAATGCCGACGGTCGGCCGATACTTGTCGCGCAGCGGCACGCCGAACGGCGATTGCGGCATGGTGTTCGAGCGCAGATGGGAAACCTCATAGGATTTGGCCTTGGGGTTTGCTAATGCCTGCGCGCAACGCTGCCAGGTGGCAGGGCCCAGCGTGTTGGCCATCCCAAGCTCGTCGCCCGCCCCCCACCGCGAAGGAGGCGTGGCGGTTTGGCCAACGGCTGCGGAAATCACTGTGCTCGCGGTGGCGAACGCCAACAGCAATCGCGAGATCGACATGTTTCGTCTCCTTAGATTTTCGTCGCAAGCCTTTTCGTCGCAAGCCCTTTCGTTGGAAGCCTAGGCAAGAATCGAGCCGCGCCGCGAAGCGACATCCATCATCAAATTCGAGCGTCATGATGACGCCGAACCTTGCGGCCGACAAGGACAGACCGCAGGTCCTTAATCGCTGTCTCCCCTGCCCCCTTCGCCGGCGTGGGCAGATCATGTAACTTCACTTATAGTTCTGCCGCATGAGGTGCCGAAGTCTCCTGACCTTTACGGCGATACAATATCGGCGGCAGGGCGCGGCTGGTGATGGGGAGCGTCAAAATGAAACTGGTTCTTTTGGGTCTATCGGCGCTGCTGTTGGCGAATGCCGCAGAGGCGCAGGAGGTGACGCTCAAGGCCGTGACCGCGTTCACGGAAAACACCACCTATTCGCGGCCATTCGAGCGTTTCATCAGCCGGGTCAATGAGGACGGCAAGGGCATTCTGCGCGTCAACTATGTCGGCGGCCCCAAGGCGCTGCCGCCATTCGAGATCGGCAATGCCCTAAAGGGTGGCGTCGTCGATATCGCGAACTCCGCCGGCGCGTTTTACACCAACCTGATGCCGGAGGCGGACGCATGGAAACTCACCGAGCGGGGGATGTCGGAACTGCGTCAGAATGGCGGGTATGCCGCGATGGCGGCGATCTACGCACAGAAGCTCAACGCCATCTTCCTTGCCCGGCTGGTCGACAACAATCCGTTCCACCTCTACGTCAACAAGGCGATCTCCACGCCGGACCTGACGGGCCTCAAGCTTCGCATCACTCCGGTCTATCGCGACTTCTTCCAGGCGCTGGGCGGAACCGTCGTGCAGACCGCACCCGGCGAGGTGTACACGGCGCTTGAACGCGGGGTGGTGGATGGCTACGGCTGGCCGATCAGCGGAATATTCGACCTCGGTTGGAACGAGAAAACGAAATACCGCGTCGACCCCGGCTTCTACACCGCCGAAGTCTCGGTGCTCATCAACAGGAATTCGTGGGACCGGCTCAATGAGGCGCAGAAGGACGTTCTGCGCAAGTCCGCAGCGCGCGGCGAAGGTGAGGCGGTTGCGGAATTTGGCGAGGAGAATGAGCGGGAGATCAGCCGTCAGGCCGCCGCCGGGATTAAGACGATCAAATTCGAAGGTGCGGTGGCGAGTGCGTACGTGGCGAAGGCCTATCAGGCCGGTTGGGACGGCATCATTCGGCAGAGCGCCGCGACCGGGCCGAAACTCAAGGAACTGTTCCAGAAGGCGCGATAGCCCGTGCCGGGACGTGCCGGAATGCTCACCCTGTCCTGGTGGTATGGACATCTCTTGAACGGCATGATGACCGCGGCCGGCATATTGCTGCTCGCCATGACGGTGATGATCGGGGCCGACGTGCTTTTCCGTAACATCGGCGCCGGAGGAATTCCGCCGAGCAACGAATTATCGGAGGACAGTCTCTATCTCATCACGCTCCTTGCAGCCCCTGGCCTGTTGCGCCAGGGACGCCACATCCGCGTCGACATCGTGCTGCGCGCCGTGCCGCGCCGCTTCGGCTGGCTTCTGGAGTGGGTTGGCGACGTGGTCGGGCTCGTCTGCTGCCTGCTCTTTGTGTGGTACGGCGCGAGTGTCGCGGCCGCGAGCTTCTTCGACGGGTCTGTCTCCATCAAGACGCTGGTGTTGCCGGAATGGTGGCTTCTCGCCCCGATGCCCGTCGCCTTCGCGCTGCTCGCGCTCGAGTTCGGCTTCCGCATGCAACGGCTGGCAGCGGCCGAACGGCGCCCGCGCGACGACGCGGTTTCGGCGTCGTGAGAGAGCGTTAGGTCGCTGAAAATGTCCTGGCAGATGGCCTCCCTGCTCCTGCTCGGCGGCTCGACGATCCTGCTGTTCATCGGCATACCGGTGGCATTCTCCTTCATTGCCATCAACCTCATCGGCGCCGTGCTGTTTCTCGGCGGCGATGCCGGCCTGCACCAGCTCATCCGCAACAGCAGCGCCGCAGTGCTCAACTTTTCGCTGACGCCCATCCCGCTGTTCATCCTGATGGGCGAAGTGCTGTTCCACACCGGGCTGGCGATCAAGGTCATCGCCGCCGTCGAACGCCTGATCAGGCAAGTGCCGGGCCGGCTCGCTGTGGTCGCGGTTGTCGCCGGCACGGTTTTCTCCGCCATCTCGGGCTCGACCATCGCGACCACCGCGATGCTGGGCTCGCTGATGGTGCCGATCATGCTCGCCCGCGGTTACCACCCGACCATGGCGACCGGCCCGATCATGGCGATCGGCGCGGTCGACATGCTCATTCCGCCATCCGCGCTCACGGTGCTGCTCGGCAGCTTGTCGGGGATATCGATCTCGAAACTGCTGATCGGCGGCGTCGTGCCCGGCCTGATCCTCAGCGTCGCATTCGTTGTTTATATCATCGCCCGCGTGCGTGCCGATCCGGCGCTCGCTCCGGCAACGCCGATCGATAAGCTGTCGGGTTGGGCCAGATTCGATCCCCTGGTTCGCTACGTCCTGCCGCTGGTTTCGATTTTCGTCGTCGTCATCGGCGCCATGTCGGGCGGTATCGCGACGCCCACCGAATCCGCTGCGCTCGGCGCGCTGGCGACGATGGCGCTCGCCGCCGTCTACGGGGCGCTCACCTTTGCGGCGGTGGCAAAGGCGTTGCACGGCACCATCGCGATCTCCGGAATGATCCTCTTCATCATTCTCGGCGCGACGACATTCTCGCAGATCCTGAGCTTTTCCGGCGCCACGGAGGGCATCGTGTCGGCCGTGTTCGGCCAAGAGCTCTCTCCCTTTGCGATCCTCGCCGGGATGATGGCGCTCCTGATATTTCTCGGCCTGTTCGTCGACCAGGTCAGCATGATGCTGATCACGTTGCCGGTATTCATGCCGATCGTGCAGCGACTTAATATCGATCCGATCTGGTTCGGGGTGCTCTACCTGATCTGCATGCAGCTCGGTCTGCTCCTGCCGCCGCATGGCCTCCTCCTGATGACCATGCGAGGCGTCGCCCCGCCGCAAGTGACGATGGCGGATATTTTCCGTGCGGTCGTGCCCTATGTTGTGCTGAGCCTCATTCTTCTCGCCGTGATCGCCATGTTTCCGGTGATTGCCACTTGGTTGCCGGCTCTGCTCGGGTGAGTGAACGTTACGGATCGGCGGCCCCGGGCCAATTGCAGACGGACGCGCGGCAGACGGGTGGCCCCTCAGCCATCTATTTTTCCGCGCCGCGCACTCTGTCGATGAGCGCGCCGGGGCTGGGCGGTAGTTCGTCGGCTCGCCAAGCGACGTGTCCGTCCGGCCGCACCATAACCAAACGGTGCTGGTAGAGTTCAGCGACCGCCGGTTGGGCTACAGTGATCGTTTCCAATGGCACTCGGCGATCCGCCGCTGCGCATTCAATCGCAGAAACATCGGGTGAATCTGTCCCAAAATGAAGCAGCACGAAGCCACGCCCAAACAAGTCCAACGTCGAACGTCCATCGCTAAGCCACGCGTGCGGCGCTCGCGAACCAGGGCGCGTAGACGGAATGTAGTCTGTCGGGTGGTCTGGATCGGGCAGGGTGCCGTCGGGGACGCAGATCGGCGAGTCCTCATACCGGTAGCCGATCTGAAGTCCCGGCGTGCGGAACATCCGGCCAACATCGCGGACAAGTTCTTCGCCGACACGCGCGCGTATTTTTGCTCCGGCAACGCTGTCCTCTTCGATCCTTGCAATTCCATTGCCGTGCTCTTGTACCCCCAAATAGAATTTGGCGGCCATGCCAACGTTTCGGACACCGATCGGCCGCCGCTCGACGTTGTAGGACGGCAGCAGGCCATCGCCGCCCCATCCAGCCAGCATTGCCGCGAGCTTCCAGCCAAGATCGACCGCATCGGCAATTCCGGTGTTCATGCCCAATCCGCCCGTCGGCGACAATTGATGCACGGCGTCGCCAGCCAGGAAGACGCGGCCGTTCGAATATCGGTCGGCAACTGCGCTGCGCCGCGTCCAGATACTGGTGCCGAGCCATTCAACCTTGAGCGGAATGCCAAGCGCGCGGCGCAAATACGCGTCGCGATCGACTGTCTCGGGCGTCAGACCGGGACCAGCGTCCAGGATCATGAGACGCCACATGGCGTTCACGGGATCGATGATTCGAATGTTCGACCAGGCACCGTGATGATCGACGGTGAAGAAGAATGTAGCCGGCTGGCGACCGCAAATCTCCAGCAAGTTCGGAGCACGGAAGTAAAAATGCACTGGGTGTCCGAGTGCCTTGCCGGAGAGGCCGATGCTGAGCGAGCGGCGCACCAGGCTGTTCGCCCCGTCGCATCCGACCAGATATTGAGCCTCGACGCGCTCGTGCTGGCCGTTCGCGAGATCAACGACGTTCGCGCGCACGCCGCTTTCGGTCGCCTCGAACGTTTCCAGCCGAGTCCGATAACGCAGGTTCACGCACGAAAGTGTGCGGGCGAAGGCCTGCAGTATCGGATCGAACCACATCTGCGAGCATTCCTGCAGCCGCATTGGGCTGTGGCACCCGTGTGTCTTGCTCAAGCGCGAGGGGCGCGGTAAGCGGCCAAGCTCGTAGCCCGCAAGGCTCGTCACGAAAGCCACATCGAGGGGATAGTCCGGCGGAAACGGGCAGGCATGCACGGCCTCGGCGATTCCCCAGCGCCGGCAGAACTCCATCGTGCGGATATTCACTTCGTTCATTTTGGGGGTGATGATCGTTCCGTCGCCCTGCTCGATGAGCGTGCAAGCAATCCCGCGCCAGCCAAGCTCGCACGCGAGGGCCAAGCCCACCGGTCCGCCTCCCACGACTAGAACGGGAGTATTCAGCACGCGCGGGCTCCGCTCAGAGACTGCCTCCGACGCCGATCAGGGTGGCTACTCTGGATCACTACGGCTTGATGCCCGCGAACCTCACGACTTTTGCCCACTTGTCGGTTTCCTCGGCGATGAGCTTTCCGAAGCCGGCAGGTGAGAGCGCAAACTCTCCGCCGCCATAGTCGGCAAGCTGCGCCTTGATCCTGCGATCGGCGAGGCCGGCATTGATCTCTCTGTTGAGCCTGTCGACGATCTCGGTCGGCGTCATCCTGGGCACGCCGATACCGAACCAGGCACTCACCTCGTAGCCTGACACAAAATCGCCCACCGTCGGGATGTCAGGCAACACGTCCGAGTGCGCCGCCGTGGTGACTGCGAGCGCGCGTAGCTTGTCGGCCCTGATATACTCGATCGATGCTGCGATGGTGCAGAAATAGAGCTGCACCTGCCCGGCGATAAGATCAATCATAGCCGGCGCCGCGCCGCGATAGGGCACGTGAACGATGTTGACGCCGGCCATCATCTTGAACAGCTCGCCGGCCATATGGGGAGGGGTCCCGTTGCCGGGCGATGTCATGTTGATCTTGCCCGGATTGGCCTTTGCATAAGCGGTAAACTCAGGAACGATCCTAGCTGGGACCGATGGATGCACCACCATGACAAGCGGCCGACGAATGATGGTCGCTACCGGCACGATGTCGAGAATGAAATTGAGTTTCCCGTGGAGCGCCGCATTGATGATGGGTGAGGGGTCCACCATGAGCAGCGTATAGCCATCGGGCGGCGCGCGGACGACCACCTCGGTGGCAATATTGCCGCTGGCCCCGGGCCGGTTCTCAACGATGAATGGCTGCCCAAGCCGCTCCGACAGCCACTGGGCTGTGAGGCGCGCGAGGATGTCAGACGTGCCGCCGGGCGGATAGCCAACGATGATGCGCGCGGCCCGTGCAGGGTAGATCTGCGCCGTTGCAAAAGTCGACAGGGCGGGGAGAGCGGCAGTGCCTGCTGCCAGTTGCAGAAAGCGGCGACGCGGAAGTTTGATCATGTGCCCTTCCTCCCACAAGGATCGACAATTCCCGATTGCTACCTTGGCGCGGCTTGCTATAGATGGAAAGTTCGATTTTTCTCTATCCCTATAGCTTTCTGGAAAGGGGTGCAGGGGATGAACCGGGCCGAGCAGATCAGCCGTCGCCTGAAACTGCGACACCTCAACGTGCTGCTCGCGGTCGCGCAATCGGGGAGCATGGCGAAGGCGGCCGCGCATCTTGCGATCTCGCAACCGGTCGTGTCGAAGGCGATCGCCGACCTCGAGCGCACGATAGGCGTGCGCCTGCTCGATCGTACGGCACAGGGCGTTGAGCCCACATTGTACGGCCGCGCCTTGGTCAAGCGCAGCGTTGCCATCTTCAATGATCTACGTGCGAGCGTCAGTGAAATCGAATTCCTCGCCGATCGGACGGCCGGCGAATTGCGGATCGGCGCAATTGAGCTTGCGGCGACGGGATTGCTGCCTGAGCTCATCGACCGCCTTGCGCGAGAATACCCCCGTCTTTCCTTCGAGGTCGTTCAAGGCGACCCAGTGACGTTGGAAGAGCGGGAACTGCGAGAGCGCAGAATTGAGCTGGCGATTATGCGCACGACGTCGCGCGAGCGCGCCGAAGATCTGGACGAGACAATTCTATTTAGCGATCGCCTGCGCGTGGTGGCGGGGATCGAGAGTCGTTGGGCGAGCCGGCGCAAGATTGCGCTCGCCGATCTGCGCGAAGAACCATGGTGCCTGCCGCAGTCAAATCATCCGGTCACAATGATGGTCGCCGAAGCCTTCCGTCGCCATGGTTTGGATCCGCCGCGGAGGGTCATGACAGTTGGATCGCCGCAGGTGCTCGGCAATCTGGTCGCCAGGGGCCATTTTCTCGGCGTGCTCGGAACAGTGTATCTCCACTTCAATCCGGTGAGGTCCTCATTGAAGGTCTTGCCGGTGGAAATTCCGAGTCGCCTGGCGCCGGTCTGCATCGTCACGCTGAAGAACCGCACGCTGAGCCCGTTTGCACAATTGTTCATCGAGCGCGCCCGCGAGATAACGAAGCCCCTGGCAAAGGTTGTCTAGCCGATTAGCGGATCGTCCGGGGCTGCCCCACGTACATGCCACATGTGATGGGCACCGACCAAACGAAATGGTAAATTGAGTTTGACAGCCTGTACGTGGTCTCACAAAGGACATGTGCTGAGCACCAAAGATTTAGAGGGGTGGAACTCATGAAGCAGATCATGATGGCACTAGCTGTGGCCGGCGTGCTCGCCGCGGGGGGCATGGCGGTCGCGCAGGAGAACGAGGCACAGGTTGAAATCGAGTTGATGACCTATCCGGAGATTTATGCCGCCATCCACGAGCAGGGCAAAACGACAGTTCTGGTGGTCAACGGCGGCATCGAGCAGCGCGGGCCGCACGCGGTGCTCGGCGGGCATTCGCTTACGGCCAAGCCGCAGGGCGTCGACATCGCCCGCAAGCTGGGCGACGCGCTCGTCGCGCCGGTCATGCCGTTCTCGATCGCCGGCCGCCACCTCAACCCGAAGACCCCAGGCTCAGTCAATATTCCAGGTCCGCTATTCGCCGCCGTCAACGAGGCCATTGTCGACAGCATGGTCGTCAATGGCTTCAAGAATATCGTGCTGATGGGCGAGCACGGCGGCGGGCAGAAGGAACTCGAGGAGGTGGCGAAAAAGACCAACGCGAAATACAGCCCACAGGGCGTGCACGTCTTCTTCTGCGGGGACTTCTACGAGAAGACTCAAGCCGAGTTTCAGCAGTGGGTGATCGCCAATCACCTGCCGCCGAGCTCGCATGGCGGCATCCCGGATACGTCGCTGATGATGCACCTGGGAGGCGATGCATGGGTGCGCAAGGACAAGATGGTGGCCGGCGATCCGCTGCTGCCGCCGGGTACCCAGCGAGACCCGAACACGCCGCCGGTGGACAATGGGATCATCGGCGATCCGCGTCCTTCCACGCCCGAGATGGGCAAGCACTACTTCGAGATGAAGACGAAGAACGCGGTAGCGCAGATACAGGCGCTGATTGCCGGGGCTTCGAAGTAAGATCTTCCGTTTCATACCATGAGGGGGAAAGACATGGCTAAAGCCAATCGCACCAGCTACCTGCGCATCGCGTTGCTCGCGGTCGGGCTCGCTACGCTGACGGGCCCGCTGTCCGCTCAGGAGGCGGTGAAGCATCTCAACCCGGTCATTGAGAAGCTTGCCGCCGGCAAGCCGTTCATCGGATTTCAGACCGGCGATTTGTCCCTGCAGAACGCCCGCACCCTGGCCCGCGCCGATATCGACTATGTGTACATGGAGATGGAGCACGGGCCGATGGATTTCACGGGGCTGCAGCAGTTCACGGTCGGCATGATCGACAAAGCTGCCATTCTCAAGAAGGGCAACGTCCAGCCGAACGTGGCGATATTCGCCCGCTTTGCGCCTTATGGCCGCGAACAGGCGCAGTGGGTCGTCAAGCAGGCGCTCGACATTGGCCTGATGGGTGTCATTTTCAATGGCATCGACAACGCCGAGCAGGCGTTGCTGGCCGTGCGGAACATGCGCTATCCGCAAAGGAAGACCTCGAAGTATCCTGACCCGCCCGGATTGCGCGGCTACGCGCCGGGAACCGCGGTGTGGTGGTGGGGCGTGTCAGCGGCGGAATACGAGCGGCGAGCGGATGTGTGGCCGCTAAATCCCGACGGCGACCTGTTGGCCATCATGATGATCGAAACGGCCGAGGGCTTGAAGAATGCCGATGCAATTGCCGCGGTGCCCGGCGTGGGCGCGATCTTCGTGGGCGCAGGGGGCGACCTCCACCAGTATCTGGGCGTCGACAGCAACGCGCCTGAAGTGGAGGAAGCCTTCCAGGTTATCCTGAGGGCCTGCCTCGCTCACAACGTGGCCTGCGGAATTACCGCCCTGAGCGGGCAGGACATTGCGCGACGGCTTGCCCAAGGGTGGAAAATGATCCGCACGACCAATGGGGCCTTGGTCCAATGGCGGGCGTCTCCGGCTGGGCGATAGGACAGCCTTACCTCTCCCCGCTTGCCATAAGGGCGTTTACGCCCGTCTTCGACGGGCTATGGAGAGGTCGGAATTTGCGCGCTCTTCGCGCAAATTCCGGGTGAGGGGGCCTCTCCGCGAGTCTGAGCTTTCGTGGAGAGGCACTTCACCCTCCACGAGTCTGCCCTTGTGGAGAGGCCCCCTCACCCCGACCCTCTCCCCGCAAGCGGGGAGAGGGAGCAGAAAGAGCAGCGCTCAACCCGGGCTACGCCGCTGGGATTTTCGAGGTCATTGAGGTACAGTTGTTACCGAGATCGGTTCGGCGCGCGACTCGATCGTCGCGGTGCGGTGCAGGTTAGGCTCGACCGTGGCGGTGCTGGCGCCGAACCGCGCGCGGTAGACCTGCAAATTCTCCATGACCCGCTGGACGTAGTTGCGCGTCTCGGAGAACGGGATGCGCTCGACCCAGTCGACGGCATCGACCTTGGGATCGCGCGGATCGCCGTGCTGCGCCACCCATTGCTGGACTCGGCCGCGGCCGGCGTTGTAGCCCGCAAACGTCATGATGTAGGAGCCGCGGTAGTCGGTAAGCAGCGCCGCGAGCTCGGCCGCTCCCATCTGGGTGTTGTAGGCCGGGTCGGATACGAGGCGGTTCCAATCGTAGGAGATGCCGAACCGCTTTGCCGTGTCGCGGCCGGCTCCCGGCGTAACCTGCATCAGTCCCACGGCATTGGCCGCCGACTTGTCGCGCTGATCGAAGGCGCTTTCCGTGCGCACGACCGAATACACAATGCAGCGATCGAGCTTCGACCCAACGGGGCTGTAGGGCGGCACGCCGATGTCGGGGAAAGCGTAGTGGTCGAGCGCCAGGTCTCTCGCGAGCGCCGTCTTGCCGATGAGGAGCATCGACCGGGCGTCATTACGTCGTGCCGTTAGCTGCCCCAGCGCTGCAAGCAGGGCGGCATCGTTGCTCTCTTGAGCGAGGTCGGTCATGAAAGACCTGACGAGGTCGGTTTCGCCGATCGCATAGAGCATGTCTGCCGCGCGCACGAGTTCGGTCGCCTCGCCGGGCGCGGGTTCGGGCGGCGAGCGGACCGGTGCGATCTCGCCGAGGCCGAGCCGGGCGCGCGCCAGCTGGCCGTAATAGGCGGTGGGAAATCGCGCCGCCTCCTCGTAGTGCACGCGCATCTCTTCGGACTTGCCGGCTGCCTCGGCCGCACGACCGCGCCAGTAGGCGGCGCGGGCGAGGACAATCGGATCGGCCGAGGCGCGACCGACATGGGCGAAATGCTCAAGCGCGCTGACCGGATCGGCGAGAAAGCGCAGCGCAATCCAGCCGGCCATGAAATGGAAATCGGCGCGGTAATAAGGATTGGCCGGCGGCGCGGCCTCCTGCACGATGCGATATGCGGTCCGGGCCTCGCCGAGATCGATGAGTTTGCGGGCGAGGATGCGACGCTCGCGCCACCATTCGTCAGTGTCCTGACGCTGCAAATCCTCGGGCGAAGCGGCGAGAACCAGTTTGACGGCTGCCGCAATGTCCGCTTTGGGCGTCACAATGCGGCCGCTGACATTCGAGCCGGGCGAGTCGTGGCGCAGCAGCCAGTGCAGACGGCACAACGCGTAGCCCAGATCACCGCGCGTATCGCCGCCGACCGCGTCCAGGAGCGTGCCGCCCTTGGCGGATTTGGTCTCCGCGGCGCTGCATGCCTTGACGATCGCAACGTGGTCGTCGCCGATGCGTTTTGCGGCGCGCATTGCGGCGCCAAAGTCCTTGGCGCCGATGCGCCGGTCCATGCGCGCCACATGGTCGGCGCGGGTCAGCACGCCAGGAAATGCCGCGAGCACCGCGGCTTCCATTTCGGCTGACAATGGCGCCGACCGCCACGCCGCGCGAACCTTGCTCTCGGCGGCGGCGCGGTTGCCCTCCCCCATCTCGATACGGGCGAGCGCAAGCCGGCCGGTCGTGCTGGTCGGGTCGTCGCCGACGAAGCGGCGCACGGTGGCCGCTTCGTGCCGGTTCTGCCACAGCTTCTCCTCGGCGCGCCGGCGTATGAGCGCAATGCTCGGCCAGTCGGGATTGGCACGGCTGAAGGCGGCGTACCGCTCCAATCCGGCCTCGGTATCGGAGCGGCGCAGCAGCGCCCATTCGACGATTTTCTGAGCCAGCGGATTGCCGGTGGTTGCCGCCCACGCGGTCGCCTCACCCAGCTTGCCTTGGCGCACGAGCTCAATCGCCTGTTTCGTTGCGGCGAGATCGGGCGGCAGCGCTGCTGCGGTATCGGCGGCTGCCGGCCGGTCAATCGGGAGGGGGACCGCGTGCGCGCTCTTGCGTTCACTCTTGCGTTCACTTGGCCGCCCGCCTGCGCTCCGCTTCGTTTCCCGTGCCGAACGGCCGCTTTTGTGGTGCTCGGTGTTGGCGTGGTGCTCCGTCTTGGCGGCCTTTCTCGCTTGCGTCGGCGCGTGCTTATGGCTCGCCGCCGCGATTGCGAGAGGAGTTCCGAGCGCGACTGCAGCCAACGCAAAGAGCCCCATCACGGCATAGCTACGCCTTCGCGCCGGCCGCTGACCGGCGGCACGCGTGCTCCCGCCGCCAACCGGAGCGGCAACATAAGTTCGATTCATAGTCAGCCCCGAGGCACGAATGATATCGTCCTTCCCTCCACGTGTGCAGTCGACGTGACTGCAACTTGAGCTTGATTGCTGGCCATCTCGCAACCAAGCCTCACGGCCGATCTTCTCCCTAATTACCTCCGACTTGCTGAACGCCTGCTGAACGGGACTGCTCAGAACTCGGCTTTCGCCGCGATTGGCAACGGATCAGCGCCCTGCGTGAAAGGGTTGTTCATTTCGCCGGCGGCGCAGCGCCACTCGGCGAGCGTGGCCTCGACGCGCCGCGAGCGCTTGGTGACGTGGAGCGGCTTGAGGAAAACCGCCGGATCGTCGATCACGACTTCGGCCTCAAGAAATCTGCCGCCCTCGACCAGGCGAAGCCGCTCGACCACGTGCAGCTTATCGCTGTGCGGCGTGCGGAAGTTGTCCACGAACGTCTTGTCGTTGAGGCCGACGGTATCGATCACCAGCGTGTCGCCCTCGTAATGACCGACCGACTCGCCGTACCAGGACGGCTTCGGATTCTCCGAATGGGGCACGTTCAGATAGATACGCCGCACGTCGTTATCATGCTGCGCGATCATTCTGACCTGCTGCGGCGTCTGGACAAAGAACATCGGTTGTGCCGGGGTCAGGAGAAAGGCCGGGACGCCGGTCGCCCAACACCGCGACGAGCGCGACCACATCGGCTTGCCGGCAAGCACTTCCTCATTCGCCTTCTTCAGTGAATCTTTCGCGAATTGTGTCAGATTGGGATTGTTGACGTCGGCGATGCGAAATGTCGGTTGCCCGCCTGTGTTGTTGGGCACATAGCGGTGGGCGGGGTCTTGCGTGACCGGCGACGGGCTGCCCGGCAGCGGGGTCCATTCGCCGCCCACCGAGACCCATCCGGCATTGTTGGCCGAGAAGTCGGGCGGACTTTGCTGCGGCAGGGCCGGCGCGACGCCGATGCAAAAGAGCCCGGCCAGCAGGCCAGCGGTGAGCGCGTGTCGGGGCTTATTTCCAAGATGCTCGGGCATGCTACCTCCGTCCGTGCGGTCGTTGACGCCGCAGCGTTAGAAATTCGGCTTGCCAGCGTACCATAATATCGATGTCATCCATCAACCTCGTCCTGAGGAGCCGACCGAAGGTCGGCGTCTCGAAGGATGGCCACAGGCGAGACCGTCCCGGCGGCCGTCCTTCGTCCTTCGAGACCCTCAGGACGGGTGCTTCGCACGGCTCCTCAGGATGAGGTCCGTGGTTCTACCGAGGTCCCCATGCGCACCAGCGTATCGCGGAGGATTTGCGCCGCGATGCCGGCGTCCTCCGCGGTTACGGTTTCCAACGGACTGTGACTAATTCCGCCGTTGCCGCAGCGGACAAACAGCATTCCGATATCCGTGAAGCCGTCGAACGTTGCGGCATCGTGTCCAGCACCGCTGGCCAGCCGCTTCACTTGAATGTTCGCCTTCTTGATGCTTGCCGCGAACAGCTGCTGCAAGTGCGGGGCACAAGGAACAGCCTTTTTGCGCAGCAATTCGCGAGCACTCAGCCGCACGCCGCGCCGTCCGGAAATCGCCTGCGATTCCGCAAGGATATCCGCGAGCGCCCGCGTCAGCACGTCGTCATCCTGGGCGCGAACATCGAGCGACAGCTCACAGCGCCTGGGAATGACATTGATGGCGCCCTCTGGAACCTCGAAGCGGCCGACCGTTCCTAACAGTCCCGGCTCCAGGCGTGCGCGCCGTTCCACGAACAGCGCGATTTCCGCAGCCGCCAGCACTGCGTCGTGGCGCGCGTCCATCGGCACCGTGCCGGCGTGCCCTGCTTCGCCTTCAATCGCCAACGCGTAGCGGACGCCGCCGGCAATCGCCGTCACGATCCCGACCGGAACATTGTCGTTCAATAGAACCGGCCCCTGCTCGATGTGCACTTCAAGATAAGCAATGACCTCTTCGGGCTTGCGAGCCACCGATGGCAACTGGCTGGGGTCGTGTCCGGCCGCCGCTATGACGTCGCCTAGCCGATGTCCGCTGCGGTCGCGCACGTTCATCATCGCTGCGTCGAGCCTGCCGACAATGGCTCTGCTGCCGAGATAAGGGGTTGCGAAACGAACGCCCTCCTCCTCCGAGAAGCCGATCAACTCGACGGCAAACGGCAGGCGAGTGCCGCGCAAGCTTTCCAATACAACGAGAGCGCAAAGGATGCCGAAGCGTCCGTCATACTTCCCGGCGTTGCGCACCGTGTCATAGTGTGATCCTAGGATCAGCGTTCGCGCCCCGGGACGCGCGCCCGGCATCCGCCCCACGACGTTGCCGATGGGATCGATTTCGCTGGCAAGCCCCGCTGCCGCAAACCAGTCGCGTAATTGTCGCGCGACAGCGCGATGCGCGTCGGAAAAAAAGGTGCAAGTCAAAGCCCCGGTCGACTCCGACCAGTGGGCGAGATCATCCGCAAGGTCGAGAATGCGGCTGCCGAGCGCAAGCCGGTCGTCGACCGCGGGAGAGGTGTTCAACATTCGGTTGTTCGAAGTTTCACGAGGAACGTTTCGGCAAGTTTAACATTGATATTGCCTAGTTCTCGTGTTCTGAGAATAGTTTCCGACAGCAAACCGGTTCGCATTCGCAAACCGGTTATGCCCTTACGCCGCTACGGAGAGCCTGAGCCCGAGGGCCTTGAGGACGCTGGCGACGGTCGCGAATTCCGGATTCCCGTCCGGCGACAGCGCCTTGTAGAGATTGGACCGGCCAAGGCCCGCGGCTCGCGCAATTTCGGTCATGCCCTTGGCGCGGGCGATGTCGCCCAGCGCGGCCTTGAGTAGATCGGGATCGCCGTCCTCAAGCACGGCGTCGAGATAGGCTGCAATGTCCTCTTTGGTTTCCAAATAGTCGGCAGCATCCCAACGGGTCGTTTTGAGAGACATGTCCTAAACCTTCTGCGCCATTTCGATGGCCTGCGCAATGTCGCGGTCCTGGCGTCGCTTGTCGCCGCCGCAGAGCAGGATCACCACCGTCTTGCCGCGGCCGACAAAATACAATCGGTAGCCGGGACCGTAGTCGATCGCATCTCCGATACGCCGCTGCCCACCGGCTTCACGTCGCCGGGATTGCCTGCCGACAAACGGCGGATACGGGCCAGAATACGAGCGCGCGCCTGCCGGTCCCGCAGTCCGACAAGCCAAGCGGTGAAAACCTCGGTCTGCCGGACCTCTATCATCTGGTATTGTCTCTTATAGAGCACAAGCTGTCAAATCGCTCCTAGGGCACCCAGTCGACCGGTACCCGCCTTCGTGGGGACAAGCTTCGCGGGCGAAGACACATAAGGTAGTGATTCCATTACAATGAAATCCCCTGTAGCCGGAACAAACATGGCTGCCATGATCACCGAACCGAGCGTACGCTTGGAACAGCTCAACGTCGCGCATCCGGACGATTTCGTGGCTGCGCTGGCGGACATCTACGAACACTCGCCTTGGGTTGCGGGCGCTGTTGCGGGGCAGCGGCCGTTCGCAGTCCTGGCGTCGCTCAACGACGCCATGGCGGCGGCGGTCCGGGCCGCACCGCCCGCCCAGAGACTTGCTCTGATCGAACTCCATCCGGACCTCGCCGGAAAAGCCGCGCGCACCGGCCATATCACGGCGGAGTCGAAGTCCGAGCAGGGCGGAGCCGGGCTCGACTGCCTTTCGGATACCGAATACGCGCTGTTTGCGCAATTGAGCGACGCCTACCGGCAGACATTCCACATTCCTTTCATTGTCTGCGTGCGCCGCCACACCAAAGAGTCGATCCTGCGGCAGTACCAACGGCGCTTGCAAAATACTCGCCAAGCCGAACTTGAAACCGCGCTCAACGAAATCTTCCGCATTGCCGCGCTCCGGCTCAGCGACCGGGTCAAAGCCGCCGATGAACTGCCGGTTTCGGGCCGGGTGTCGACCCACGTGCTCGACAACCATGACGGCCGTCCGGCGCAGGGCGTGGCGGTAACGCTTTGCGAGCTTGGCGACGACGGCAGCCGCCGGGCGATTGTCCAGGCTGTAACAAACCACGACGGCCGCACCGACGGGCCGCTCATCGGTGGTCGTCCGATCCCGATCGGCCGTTATGAGCTGCGTTTCGAAATCGGTCACTACTATGCGTCGCGCAACACACCGACCGCGGATCCTGCGTTCCTGCAATCGGTGCCGATCGAGTTCTTCGTCGCGGAACCGGAGGGCCACTACCACGTCCCGCTGCTGGTTACGCCCTGGAGTTTCTCAACCTATCGCGGCAGCTAGGACCGGTTCCAGCGAAAATGGGCTTGTCATCGGGCGGCAAAAGGCCGGACCCGTTGGCGAACGATGGCACGGCTTTTGATTCCATCAGGCGAAATTAGCTATAGCGTCACCGGCAT